>UMGD01017657.1_pt1 | contig 28340 bp, 18 predicted proteins | sample 1965201 | NCBI WGS metagenome assembly UMGD01 (sample SAMEA4836066, study PRJEB28245) | human gut metagenome | biome: gut microbiome; material: fecal sample | place: Denmark | collected 2008 | reverse complement strand
CAAGTCCTTTCTTCTCTGCTGACGTGGTACCGTCTGACATAACAGCAGTGACTTTCATGTCATATGTACCTGCTGCAAGACCTACTGCGTCCGCCCTCCAGTATCCCGGATACTGTCTTACAAGCTCATCATCAAGTCTTGTGTACGATGTGTCTGATGAAGCCTTTACATACACGTCATAACGCTTAGCGCCTTTAACTGGCTTCCATTCAACATACGCACTCTCAAACCATCCGCTTGATTCACTTATTTCAAGCTTATCTGTCATTGGTTGTTCGGGATCTGTCGGTTTTTCCGGCTCTGTTGGCTTCTCAGGTTCTGTTGGAGGCTCAGGAAGCTGTCCTCCCGCAGTAATATCAACACCGTCAACAATTAATTTAACATTACTAAATGTAACATCGCAGTTGCGGACTGCAAACATACCTACATATATATATTTTGAATCAATACTTGTAAGAGGGAAGTCAAAACCTCCTGAAATAGTTTCCTCATCACCAAATGTACAGGCATATCCGTCAGCATTGCTCTCAATTTTTAACTCATATGTATTTCCTGCAGCAACATCCTGTTTACATGTGCCTCCCTGAGTTAATACTCCACTCTTTCTCGCAAAGCAATTCCACATTGCTCCCGACTGTGCAAGGTTCTTAACTCCGGCTACAACATAATCACCTAACTTATCTTTTGTATATTTATCAATATACATATCATCTCTTGCCATTAAACCAAACGCAACCTGATCGTTTGCCGCAAAATCATTAACTTTCATAGTAGCACTTAATGTAAATTGACTTGATGATGGTATCCTGTAATAATACATGCCCAAACCATCTGTTGAACTTGCAATCTTACCCTTGTTGTTCTTAACTGCCATATGAATACTTCCATCTGCATTAAGTTCAAGTGTATGATTAGCCTCTGATGGATTACCACCAACATCACCAAATACTGTACCCTTCCAAATACCTGCATCTTTCCAAATTGTACTTGGTGTAAGCTGATCTGAATAGTCATTCTCTACATAGTTAGGATTTTTAACTAATGTATCTTCTTTTTTAGGCGCATCTGACGACTTGATATGTTCAGCAAGTCCAGCCACATTTAACTCTTTAACCGTCTTGGTAATCAAATATGCATTGTAACGTGCACCCCATATATTAGTATGTGTATTATCAACACTTTCTTTTTTTGAAGATGTCCATGCATGTAAATTAACTGTCTCATCAACGCCAAGAGTTGTATATAAGTCCTTAGTCAAAGTTGTCATATCTACAACCGCAATGCCTAAATCTTTGCCAAGATTAACAATTGCCTGTCTGTAATCACCACCAGGATACCCTTCAGTACCTGAAGTAATATGAAGATTTGAATTACTCCAATCTCCTGTTGTGCTTCTTCTTACGATTGGTGTACAAAGAACAACTGTTACACCTTTCTCCTGTGCCGGTTTAATATAATTTACATATAATGAATTGGCAAATGAGCCTTCTGTCTTGTAATCTCCGTTCGGATTTGTATATCTGTCAGCTTCTGCTTTCTCATCATTATGACCGAAGCCTACAAAAAGAAAATCACCGCTCTTCATTCCATTCATTAAAGTTGAATAATTTGCTTCTTTTGTAAAACTCTTTGAACTTCTTCCTGATAAAGCAAGATTATTAACTGCTATCGTATCATCAAAATAATACTCAAGCTGTGTACCCCAGCCATATCTTGGATAATAATAAGCGTCACTAAAGCTGCTTACTGTCGAGTCGCCTATTACCCACGCTGTCGCCTTATCTGAGGCTTTTACAAAAACATTGCCAAGCCCCGCTCCTATCAGTGTCACTGCCAGCATTGAAGCTATTGACACTATGACGGCCATCTTACGCCATATACGTTTTACTTTTGACATCATTTAGTCACACCTCTCTTCTTTACATAAACCAAAAGTCCCGCTGCCATCATCACTACACAAAGTGTAAGATAGAACAATACCTGAGCCTCATCTCCTGTCTTTGGATTTTCTGCATCAGGCTCTGCCGGTTTCTCAGGGTCTGATGTATTTCCTGTATCAGGCTCTGTCGGCCTTTCAGAATCTGTAGGATTTTCTGTATCAGGTTCTGATGGTTTAACAGGATCTGTTGGTTTTTCCGGATCCGTTGGTTTCTCTGGTTCTGTTGGCTTCTCTGGGTCCGTTGGTTTTTCCGGATCCGCAGCATTTAATTCATCGTGAACTTCACCTATTTTATCAATTAGATCCTGACCATATTTCTGCCAGTAATCTGCCGAAACTACATATTTACCGTCAGCGTCCGCTGTGTATGCGGTCAGTTCTCCCTTGCCATTTACCGTAAATGGCTGCTGTCCGTCAGGAAGTGTACCTGCAACCTGTGTCGGTATATCAACCACCTTTGAAATATTAAGGTCAAGTCCCTGAATTGTCTGTGCAATCAAACCTGCGCTTAAAAAACCGCCAAGCTTACTGCTGTGTGTGCTGTCGCCCGGACACATTGCCTGTGAACCTATGTCTGACTTACCGTTAGATGCATTAGGGTCATCCTTATATGCTTTCTCATACATTGTCTTTGTAAGTTCAAATGCATCAATCAAAAGTATATCCTGTTCCTCTGCAAGCTGCTTGTATGCTGTCACATAAGCGTTGTTGTTTGAAACATATGTACCTGTTGTCGTATCTGTAGAATCATGGTGCGGTCTGATTGTTCCGTCCTCTGTATAATACAGTCTTGAAACAGGCGTTACAAGAACAGGGATAGCACCTGCCTGTCTTGCCACTTCCACGTACTGCATAAGATACCATTTAAATGTACCTCCGCAGTCATATGAATAGAATGTATCACCGTATTTGCCTACAAGTGAAGATGGTGTAGGAACTTTCTTACCCTCTGTTGTAGGGAAAATACCGTTTGCGTCAGGTGTTCCCAACGGAACATATCTGTCCTCAAGATAACCCGAACCGTTTGCACTGTCATTGTGACCAAACTGAATGAACAGATAGTCACCCTCTTTAATATTTTCTTTTATTTTGTCTAATGATCCTTCATTAATGAAGTTTCTTGTACTTCTTCCGCCATTAGCATAGTTCTGGATTTTAACCTTTGACTCATCAAAAAATGTCTGTAAAAATTCACCCCATGAGCCCTCGATCTGAGGTTTTCCATTCATGTACATACCGGCAGCTGAATAATCCTTAACAGTCGAATCACCTGCAAGGAAAATGTTGACACCTTCTCCTAATGTAATATCTGAACCGTCACCTGACGGATCTTCATAACCGTCTCTTACTGTTGCTTCAACTGTATAAGATTTTGCCTCTGCTGTATTTCCGCTTAATGTCTCCGGAACCACAACAACCTTAATCTGCTTTCCTATAGCATCTTTAGTAATCTTATATGTTACATCTGCATTAGCAGTTGATGATTTAACTAATGTTTCACTGCTTCCATCAACAATGTACCAGCGAATCACAGATGCGTCATTTGCATCGTTTGCAGCTCCGAGTGAATAGCCTGCTGTCAATGTGTGTCCTGGATATGGCGCATTTATATCACCATTATCAACCACATAAGGCACCGTATCAAATTTTACCTCTGCATCCTCTGCCACATACGATGATGCACCGATTTTAGCTGCAAAATTCTTTACATAATCATTAACTGCATTGATATCTACATCTACGCCTGTACCCGCAACACGGTTAGAAGTATCTACCTTTGTTCCGTCTGTCTTAACTGAATTGTATTCAACATAAGCTGAATCCTGAGGCTTATTACCGCTCATCTCTGTCCAGCCTGCATCTACAATGAGATCTCCCTCAATCTTTGTGTTAATAAACTGCACCTTTGCACCTGCTCCCCAAGGTCTTCCAAAATAACCAGGTTTTACAGGAAGCTCAGGATTAGCTGTAATTGTACAGTTTCTGAAAAGATATCCATTCTGTGTTGTCGGTCTCTGCGCTGTGATATAACCGCCTACTCCGCCTGTACTGTAACCGTACCAGCTCAGCTCGCATCCGTCGAATACCACATCACCGTCACCAAAAATGTAATCTGTATTACCCTCGATAAGACAATTCTTGAAATAAAGGTCAACTGCGCCTGTATACAATGTATCCTGACTTCCAAGGAATGCACAGTCTGTAAATTCTACATTGTCAGCCTCAACAGCCATAGCCGAAGCTCTCTCTGTAGCAGCCTTTGAAGTTACGTCGACACCATATTTTCTTTCAACTGTAATAGCCTCTCCGCCGCTAAGCTCAACTCCGTCCTCAAGCTCTTCATCTGTTATATATCTGTTAAATGAAGCCTCGAATGTAATACCGTCAGCCTTAAAGCCTGTAGCACTACTCTTTAAATATGTTGAACAGCCCCACTTTGAAACTGTCTTCTTTTCATATTTGTCATACGCATTTTCAGGATTATAATATCCTGTCTCATCTGCACTGTAATACTTATATCCGATACCATAATACCATGTCAGAAGTACCTCATCTTCTGAGTCATTTACAAATGAAATATATGGTGTATCTATAATAATCTGCTCACGATATGTACCCGGAGCAATATGCACTGTAATTCTGTCTGCCTCTGACTGAGGGTTCATTGCCTTACAGGCTGCAACAGCTTCATTTACGGTAGCATAATTTAAATTACCTTTATCTTTGTAACCTACATAGATATCTTTAACTAATTCCTTTGGAGGCTCCTGTGAAGTTGATACAAAAAGAATATCTTTTTTAACCTCACCACCCGCAACAACTACATGTGTATTGGTTCTGTATCCCTCAACTGTCGCAGATACAGCATAAGAACCATCTCTTAACTGTGCCTTATAACCGTCAGCCTCAACAGTTCCCGAATATACATAACCGTCTTCAACATTTGTAAATTTGATATCAGATACGGTAACTCCCTTTGCCAAATCGAGGAAACCGCCTGAAACTGCGTATAATGGTTTTGGTGCCACCTTGATATCAGATATATGATTCTTATTGTCAATAATGGTTTTTCCCTCAATTATTTCATAATCATTAACGCCGCCAAGAACTGCTGTATATTCCACATCCGGCTCCAGAACGACACTAAATGAACCGTCTGACGCAATAGGAACCGTAACGTCATCTGCAAGTGAATCCTCCGATGCCATTAAAGTTACGCTAAGCTTTGAAATATCATAATCACCGGCAAAGCCTGTAAGCTTTCCTGAATAAGTATATGTTGACTTAACCTCTACCTTAAGCGTCACACCATTCTTACCTGTAAGCACTTCGCCAATCTCAGTTATAACCTGCTTTGTATCATTAGTAAAACCAAATCCTGTCGCGCCTGTCAGAGTCGCTGTATACTGCTCATCTGCTGCCAACACAACAGAGAATTTATTGCCATCTAATACGGCTTCCGTCTCATAACCTGTTACATCGCTTGAAAAAATTACCTTATAGCCTGAAGCCTGTGTATCTCCCAAATCGATAACACCTGATACTTCAACACCCGGAATTCTTACAACTCTGTTGTAGCAAGGCTTTCCTGCAGCTCCTTCGGTCCAAATCTTATATGTACCGTCATGCTGTGCTACAAATTCATATCTTGCACCCTTATTTGTAAATGACGCTGTCACATCCTGAGAAGCACCCTCGTCCATATATGTGAAATGTAAAACACCCTGTGCCGAGTTACTTGAACCCATGTAAACAAGGAACTTATCACCGGCCTTTACATTAGCCACAGTAATATGTCTTCTTGTCTCGCCTCCCGTACCATTTGCATAATACATGCCATTAGCAGTATAACCGTCATCATATTTTGCTATTGCTAAAGCATTGCCAATACCATAACTGCCTTCCGCAGCCGAATACCATCTGTCCTTTGCATTATGAGTTAATGTGAGGTCACCAAATGTTGTTGTGCCTCCCACAAACAATCCACCGTTACCGACAGAGCCTGTTGCCTTCATCCCTTCCATGGTGATGTTATTGTTATAAAGCTCTGTATTGCTTTCCTCAACACCACCAAAATCCCAAACATCAATCTTACGTGAGCCTGCTGCAAATACACCTGCAAATGCCGTATTCCCCAGACATGTTACAGATAAAAGCACAATGGCCAAAATAAGACTGAAACGTTTTCTTGTCTTTTTTTTCATAGTGTCAAACCTCCTACTATTATAATATCGCGCTAATCATACTCCCATAGCACCTTTATAATATATTTATAAAGTCTGACACCATGTCACAGTCAAGTTTTTTATTGATTTTTCGTAATTTTAATCAATTTGCAATCTATTTTTTGTGCATTTTTCATAGTATAATGTCCGTATAGCCCATACAAAAGTGCTGCAAAAAACAATTTGATTACTTGCGGCGCCTGCTTCATTTTCGCTCAACAGGAATACTTACAAGCATATACTGTATATCCTCGCCGCAGTCAACTGCCCTCGTTATAAGCACAGCCAAAAGGTCACCTGCAATTTTTAAATTATTCTTATCCATATATCTCAAATGCTTTCCGATAATCATCTCCTTTAAATCACAATTTGGAATTTCAGTAATTTTGCTGTTTGACATAGGCATTTTGACAACAGACATAATAGATTCTTTCGGAGGATAACTTTCGGTATATTCGTTCTCCGTCATTCCGTATTTTTCCATGTCCCTTTGCTTTATCGCATATCCGATTCCTATATTGTGCATATTACCATTTTCAACATCATTTTTACGCATCACATATATCCTTTGTATCTCAGGAGAATCATATAAAAATTCCTGAACCTTCTTAAGCCTTTCAGGCTCCTTTAACAGCCTGTCTCCCTCTTTATATAAAACGTAATTAAATCCTACATTTACCTTTTCATAAACCTTTTCCTCTGATTGGGCCTTATACATAAGCTGTAAATCACCGCCCATACGATTCTTAACATAAGTCATAAATTCAATTTTGTGTTCCAACTCTTTAATCTTTTGTTCATATGACTCTATTGTCTGAGCCAGATTACAGTTCATTAAAGCTTCTATCTCATTGTGGGAAAATCCATATTTTCTAAGCAGCTTTGTATTCGTAATTCCAAAAATACTGTCATCATCATAATATCTGTATCCGCTCTTCTCATCTCTTACAGAATTAACATATCCCATTTCTTCATATCTTCTTACAGTATTAGTTGACACATCCAATAGCTTAGCCAAATCACTAATCTTATATTTCATACAACCCTCCATTCCGCAAACATATATACGCCGAAAGAATTTCTGCGTTATTGCGCAAATGTTATTCACCACGCTTTATTTATACCAACCATACCACAAAAACACCATTTTTACCATTGCAAAATCAGTGCCTCATGGTTCCTGATAGCAACTTATTTCATATGCTGCATACTCATAATCAAAATGATAGCCGAGCTTTTCCGCAAGCGCCACTGACCACATATTTTGTGCATCCCAGCTGGGATATAATCCTCTTTCCAGACACTCCAAAATAAGCTTTGCCCCACACGCATATGCCAGACCTTTTCTTCTATGGCCGCATTTTGTGTCGATTTCAATCTCAATACCTTCATTGTACCTGCTGTATGATGAAGCTCCCGACACTAATTGTGTACCATAAAAGGCTACCACACCCAATCCCAAACTTTTATATGTATCATAATCCTTAAACTGCGATACCAAATCATTGGCCCAGCTGCTGTTTTTACACAAATTATATTCGTTCTCCTCAAGCAGCCTTAATTCATATCCTTTTGGAAGTTCTAAAACAGCCTGTTTCAACTTATCTTTATCAAAAATATCTTTCTCTTTTTTGATTGCGTATCTTGAGACTCTTTTTGCCCTATCCTTATGGCATTTTTCAATTAAAGCCGCCCACCCCTCATTTTGAGGTACCATAATAATAAAATCCTGCACACAGTTCTTGGGCTTGAATCTGACTAATTCTTCACTCGGCCTTCCTGCATAGAAAGCAAAATCACCAAGCATTGCCACAGCCGCATCATTTGAAGCATTTGTGTATATTTCTCCCATTACTCCCTGCAAACATGACCATATAATTGTCTCGTCCCATCCTTTAAATAAATCCTCTGATTTCATTACCTCACCCACTGCAATTAAATAAACAGCTGCTCCCTTCCGCTCAATAAAGCTTCTTTAAAATTCTCCACAGCGTCGTCCTGCTGACTCCCAACTTTTGCGCTGCTTTCGTACGGTTTCCATTTTCTTCTTTAAGAATTTTTAATACATATTCTGTATTAACACGCTCCAGCAAACCTTCATCTGCCTTTTGTTTAAAATCTGTGTTTATATCTGATACATCTTCGCTCGCAAGTGCCCGCTTCAAATCCATTTCTGTTGCAAATTTTATTTTTTCAAGTGCTGCTATTCTTTCTTCTGTAGCATCAATTTCATAATTCTGCAAATTTCTCCTGATTATTTTTCTTTTATCCGGCTGTTCATAATAACTGCTTATATATACATAATGATACGGCACAGCATTTAAAATTTCCTTCAATATTTCCTGTCTGTTGATTGACAATATTACTTTGTTGACAGCAAATATTCTGGAATCAAGAAAATAATTTTGAAGCTGCTTTTTTAAAATTGCAGACAGCGACTCCATTCCTTCCAAAATAATAACATGTCCAATGAGATTTAAAACCGAATTTTCATCCTCAAACAGTCTCTTTATCTCCCTATCGGTGCACATATCAAACCTGATATAAAACGGTGTTGAATCCCTGTAATCTGAATTTTCAATAATTTCATAAAATGCTTTACGTTTTAAAACCTCATCCAAAGATGAAATTACTATCGGAAGAGAACTTGCAGCATATAATAAAATCTTTTCCATCTCTTCATCAACTATATTATAATCAGATATTTCCTTCATCTGATATGTCATATCCGCCAGCGTTTTTGAATATTTTATAAACTGCACCTTAATTGCGGTCAAGCGCTTGTTATCCGCATTAAAATGATGGTTGTATATTTTAATGAAGTACTCATTTTTATAAATACACTTTTCCTGATATTTTCCATTAATAAAGGAATCCATCGAATTTTTGATTTGCTTTTCTATCTCTTCCTGAAATAATGTATTAGTAATTCTTTTCATATATAGTTCTTTGCCTATATACAAATATACATTTTTATTTTCGTCAAGCAGATAGGCATCTAAAATGTGTTCCTGCTGACGCAGCTTAAACAGCTCATTATATAAATTTTCTGCTTTCAAATAAGCATCTTTAATAGATTCATATGACGATTCAATTAAATTGCATGATATATCGTACTTCTGCAAAAATATAAAACTGCTGTAATCCGAATATATTTTCCCATAAGAACGAATCTTCCCTATATGTTCCTCTAATTCCTCATGCCGGTTTAATGACAAAACATTGAGCTTTATATTTGTTAAATCACTAATTTTACTGGCATACTCCATAGTCTCTTTCACTCCAACCAATAAAGTGTCTTCAATATTAGAAAAATCCAAAACATTAATAATGTCATAAACCGTTACATAAATCGGAATTACAGGTTTTTCTGTTCTGTCCTTGACAAATCGGTAAGTTCCGCCTCTCGTAATAACTATCTCACAGTTTCCGTTTTCTATATATTCAACAACCTCCTGCTTTGACATCTGCTGTAAATCAATTATATCTATTTCATCTTTTTTAAATTCATTTCTAAGACGTTCTATTTCTATTCTCATTTTTTCATAAGTACTGACAAACAAAACACGCATTTTAATCTCCATTCTGAGCAATTTCCCGTATAGCTATGTAAAAAATAATAACATTAATCAGCATTTGTTTCAAATTGAAACATTTTTTCTTATTTTTCTATTTTAGCATATTACTTTTGTTTGGTAAAATAACTTAGCGGTCCTGATAATCGTCAGCGACACTTTTACAGTTATATAATTAATTGAAAGGAAGAAAAAATGGATACTTTATTATTTGCTCTTAATGCAATTCTGCCTATTATTCTCTTAATTTTATTAGGCTACATATTAAAAGAAAAACACTTTTTGGAAGAAGAATGGTTTAAAAAAGGAAATAAGCTTGTTTTCCGCATCTTTCTTCCATGCCTGCTTTTTACCAATGTTTACGGAATTCAATCCTTTAAAGAAATTGACTGGTCTGTAGTCGTTTATTCTGAAATAGGTATAGTTGCAGTATTTTTACTTGGACTTTTAGTTGTAAAACTTACAATCCCTGATTACAGACAGAAAGGCGTTATATTACAATGCGTATTCCGCTCAAATTTTGCAATCATAGGTCTTACGCTTGCAGAATCACTTGGCGGCCCGGCTGGTGTCGGAATTGCAACTATACTAAGCGCATTTTCAATACCAACATTTAACATACTTGCTGTAATTTCTCTTACAATGTTTGTCAGCAGTGAAAATGGCAAAAAGGCAAATTTAAAAGATGTTCTTGTAAAAATTGCAAAAAATCCTCTTATTATAGGTGTGGTTTGCGGCCTTATATGCCTCGGCATACGCTCTCTGATTCCTGTAAACGAGTCGGGTAACCCGGTATTTTCTTTATCAGAAAGCCTGCCTTTCCTCTATACAGCTATAAAGAATGTTGCAAAAATCAGCTCTCCTTTAGCACTCATTATATTAGGCGGCATGTTTGATTTTTCAGCGGTCAGAGGTATGCTTAAACAAATTATCATCGGAACAGCTTTCAGAGTTGCGATTGTTCCTTTTGTTGTGATAGGCCTTGCAGTAATTTTATCGCGCTACACAAATATTATTAATTTTGATGCAACCGTTTATCCGTCATTAATTGCACTTTTTGGTTCGCCTGTAGCAGTCTCAAGCGCAATTATGGCCCAGGAAATGGACAATGACGGCGTACTTGCAGGACAGCTTGTCGTCTGGACCTCAATCGCCTCAATCTTTTCATTATTTATATCTGTACTGATTCTTAGAAGTATGGGATTGTTATAAAGTCATCTGGTTTTAAGCGTCGCTTCTGCCACCATTGTTAGGAGGCGTTAAGCGACACTTAAAAATTCTAACTCCTGTTCCTCGACATCTCACAAAATATATCGCTTAAAACCAATTCAATTGTTTTAATCCCACCAGAAATACCATACATCTGATTTACACAAAACACCTGCCAGGCTGCCAACTGTGGCTTCCTCCGGTCCCTGTTCCACTACATCAGGACAGAATCCATATTGCTCTGCAGCCGCTTCCAATGCCTTTTCTTCAGGTACTGGCGCCGAAAGCCTAAATTCCAGCACATCATGGGTTATTGCCGCAGGAACAGCACCGTATTGTTCAAACCAGTATTTTGCTGCTGCCATAAGTTCCGGTGTATCAGGACATTCATTCCAGTTTCCAAACGGCAGATAGGCAAATACTTCCCATGGATTTTTTACCGGAATCTTTGCAAGAATCAATGGATAAGTCATATCATTTTCAAGATTCCAATAGCTTGCAAAACGATTATTTTCAAAGCCATCATCCATTGTTCCGATGATTTCTTCCTCCCAATCTATATCGTCGTCTTCTGCCTCTTCCTGTCGCTGCCCGATAAGTTTGCCCAGAACTTTCTTTCCGTCCTTCACTTCATCAGAAAGCATCTGCTTACGATAATTTGCAACCGCCTCTTTATCAAAGAAATAATCCTCCTCACCATCGCTGTCTGTATCGGAATTCATAATCAAACATTCCCAAAGTGTTTCATCAAATGCTATCAGCACAGGTACAAAGCCCTCTTGCAAACCATCTCTTACCGCATCGTTATATGCGGACATAATCGGAGAATCATCCTGCATTGATGGGAAATATACACATTCGCAATCAAGATAATCCATCATGGCTTTAGCCAGCTCAACGGGTTCTGTTTTATTATCAGGTTCTGATGGGGCATATGAGATTTTTAGGGTCATACCCGGAACAGAAATACCTTCGCTTCTCGTTATTTTATGTATATCATCTTTCGAAAAGCCGATAGTCTCACCATCATGAAGCTCCACATCACTTTCAAGCACATACGATACAATTCCAGCCAGAAAATCACGAACTTCACTTGGATTGGCATCTGCATTCAAAACCTCAATCTCATCCTTGCCAAATACATCCATACCGTATGTATAAGCGTTGGTACCGCCTTCATTTCTGTACAATCCAAACCATATCCAGTTAAATATAGGCAGACCACCGTCTTTCATCATATCGGCGAAGCCTTCATAAAACCGGGGTTCAAACACCACACCGCTTGTATAAACACCCGTCGCATATTTCTGGCGGCAGCAGGCCGATACAAGTTTTGTATAAAATTTGCCGCGCTTGAAAACATCTTCCTCTTTGCCGAGTACAGCCACCATAATATGAGCTTTATGTTCTTTTGCAATATTCACCGCATCAGGCCACATGTAATTATTCTCGGCATTTAATTCTGCTTCACCGTCCGGAACAGGGGAAGGCATAAGACTGACTGCGCCAATCATATTTTCGTATTCAAAAACTAAAGTATCATCACTTTTTTCTTCATTTTTATCGTCTTCGTTTATCGTAATATCCCATTTTTCTTTCATATCACAAATAAACTGTTCTTTATTCCATTCCCCTTCGGATAACAGAACAAAGCCCACGAAAACGCCCTTGCTGCTTTCTTGTGCACATTCACTTTCGGTAAGCCTTTCTTCCTCATTATCTGATTCATTGCCATCTGTCCGTTTCAGATTTATTGTATCTGCAACACGCCTGAATGTATGGAAGTTGGCCCAAGGAATGTCCGTTTCTTCAAAAAATTCCTTAGCCATATATAAAGCTGCCTGCAAATCCCATGCAATAAAATCTACATAACCATAGTTAACTCCTGTTGCCCCGCCTATCAGGGTAAGTATATCCGATCCGCTTTCTCCCGCCAGCTTTTCCTCCAGCTTATCTCGAAAATCAAAAATTTGCCTGCTGCGGTCCTCTCCGGTGAATACATCCAGCGGATAACACAAAAATCCTGCAACTGCGCCATCTGCATGAAGCATATCCATATCTTCATCATCACCGCTAAGATAACCTTGAACAATAGGTGAACAGCAGGTACTTCCGACAATCGTATCAAGCCTCCAGTCGGCATCCGCATCTTCCACCGGTTTCATTTCATAAGCGTTATAACATTCCAGATAAGCTTCCGGGTCATTGATAAGCTCAAATCCCATATCTTTCATTTTTTCAGGAAGCTCTGAAAGCTTAATTGCTTCATCTTCTTTTGCAGAAGTTAAGACATCAAAAGAATAAATATATCTCATATGACAGATTTCTCCCAGAATCTGGTCTGTCAGAGTCGTAAGTATCCACCATGCTTTGCCCTCATTTTCTTTTAGTAGAGGAACTAATTTCTCACAATATACTGATAAAGCAACGTTGTGCTCATCGACCTGCTCAAGCCATACCTGCACATCCTCGCCGCTTATATCTGTCTCATCAACACGCAGCCCGATATTTTCATCAGCCTGCCGTCCCACTAAAATATTCCAGTTATCAAGCAGACTTTTAGGGACATGACGGACAAAATATACGAGCTCAAACAGCTTAACCTTATCTCCCTCCGGTGTAAGAATCAGCTCATACTTTTCACCGTTATAACCCATCTCAAAAGAAACATCATAAAATGCAATCTCCAAAATTTCTCCGCATTTCTCTATCAATTCTTCTCCGCGCCGCTTTTCTTTATCTTCATCCATGATATGACGAAGCTCCGCCTCTTTATCAGCAAAACATTTCCACGCCTCTGTCGTTCTTTCCCTGAAATTCATTTCAAATCCCGGCAGACTGATGCGCTTTTTACAATCTTCAATATACTCCTCAGTATCCTCATCTCCGGGACGAGCCTCCAAAGCTTTCTCAAAATACCTCAGCGCAACTCCCTCCTGATCAAGATAGTAATAAGAAAATGCCATGCGATAATTCCAGCAATGGTCCCCCTCAAAATATTCCTCATGCGGTTCCAATAAAGCGATTGCTTTCTTGAGTAGTTCCCTGCTATCTGGTACCGCAATATTGTTGTAGGCTTTTGCCAATTCGCTGTCCTGTTCAGGCGTACGTTCATTAACCGGTATTCTTTCCAAAGCATCAACAATTTTGTTGTACTCTTCATTATCATTCCACTCAATAATCAGCTCCTCCAAATCCTGTGCATTTACGTCAGTGCCGCCAATGTCGTTACCATGGTATTTTTCAATATACATACGCAATTCCTCCGATTCTAAAATTAATTTCTTATTTCTTCTATCCTGCAATATTTGCACTTTCAGCGCCATTTTCCATGTTTCCGCAAATCTCAACAACATGTCCCCAAAACATATCATCATCATTGTAATAAGCTGTAAAATCACCGTCTGATGTGAAAGACAGCTCAGAGACCGAAATTCTTTGTGCAAAAATATCTTCGGTAATATCCCCTGCATTCTCATCATCTTCCTGCCATTCATTAGCAAGCTCCGTCAGCTCGCCTGCTGCAAATGCTCTCATCTGTCTGTCTTTATTTTTCCAGTCAGATACGAAAGCTGCTGCATTAGCTGCCGCGCTGTTCCATGATGAACAATCCTGTGCATCAACCTCTAAATACAAAAGAACCTTTTCCTCATCCAGAGTAATTTCCCCCTCAAACATATCCAGCTCTTTATTCAACGTTAATATTCCAAGCACATCATTTTCAATTTCTACCGGCTTAATATACTCTTCCCAAAGCTTTTCAAGCTCCCGACACTCTGTCTTAGCCTCCAACACTTCTGTCAGGCACCAGGAATTAATTTCTTGGACTTCTGCGCCCTGCGGAAGCTGTTTCTCAGATAATTTTCTGACTCTTATTCTGCAAATCTGGCCCTTTCTAAAAAGATTCCAAGCCTTTTCACCATTTCTTTCTTCATCTGTAACGGGCCATCCCAATCTTCCTCTTCTAATATCCTCCTTCCCGTTTTCACAAAACACCATTCCAAGCGTTGTAGCTGTCATAGCCCAGTAATTGTTGCATTTACCTGCACCAAGAACATTTTCAATCAATACAATAACTTCATGTTCCTCGTCTTCATATCTTTCATAAAAATTTTCAAACATGGTAATCCTCCTTTATCCTATAATTATTTCGCATCATCACACATTAGTTTTTGCAAAACACAAAGCAGTCTGTGTAATCATAATCAGGACGGTGCAACACCCTAAACCCCATAAAGCAAAAAATGCCATGCACCGCATAGTTCAAAAGAACTGTCCGATGCAAGGCATAAAAATCCGCAAGCAAGGATTCACATCTTTTACAAATGTGACTTCATTTAAATATAGCATTTTTTCTTTGCATATGAGTGGGGCATTGAAAAATTGCCCTGTATTTTTCACATTGTTTTTGTGTTTCATAATCATCTCCATTTAACTCTGCGATAAAAGTTACTTTGTATTATTTTAACATATTACATTTTTCTTGAAAATACATTTTATCCTCTTATCCTCTATTTCTGAGTGAGTTATCGCGAAGAAATATTTTCCATTGCCATATACAATTGCGCCACGGGCTTTATTCCTTTCGGAAAAACGATAAAGATCCGTCTATAGCTTAAAGCAACTGTTGTCGCTGTCAATGACATTCTGATTTTATAACTTTTTAATGTTTAAATTTTGCATATTTTCAGCTAAAAATTAACTGCCTGATTCAAATAAAGTATTTACAATGGTATTGGTGTTGGACATTATATTTTTGCTTACTGCAACAACACTCTATCTAAAAAATCATGCTACATTGTCATTTTCCAAGTTCTGCGCTTCGTTGCCGATGAAACGCCTGATAATTAGAATCGTTGTTTTCCATATCGTTTCATTCCTTTTTAAAATAATTTAAGGACACTCGTTTCCAAGTGTCCTGTTTTACCATTCAAGAAAAAAATTATTCGCAAGCGTTCAAGAAGTCAATAAGTATGGTATATAGTCTAAGTGACTATCTTTCCATACCACGCTTATTCCTGCGAGACTTGATACGCTCCTTTCTTTTTACAAAATTGCAGAAACCTTTGATTTATTGGGCTTTTCTTGACAGAAGGCAGACAGTCTCCACATGAACCGTATGCGCGAACTGGTCCACAGGCTGCACTTTCACAACCTTATACCCATTTTCTGAAAGATATTTTAAATCACGTGCAAGTGTTGAAGCGTCACAGCTCACATAAACTATACGCTTTGGTGAGGCTGTTATTATCGTATCGAGCAGAGTCTGCTCACAGCCCTTTCTTGGCGGGTCAACTACTACAACATCAGGCTTTATGCTTGAAAGCGCCTGCAAATCACCGGCAGCGGCTTTCTTTTTCATATCATTATAAAAGGCAGGAACCACTTCTTCTGCCTTTCCCACAAAAAATTCTGCATTAGTTATATTGTTTCGTTTTGCATTATTTCTGGCATCCTCGATTGCCTGCGGCACTATCTCGACACCGTAAACTTTCTTTGCATTTTTTGCAAGAAAAAGAGAAATTGTACCTATGCCGCAATATAAATCCCAGACAGTTTCATTTCCGGTAAGTTCAGCATATTCAAGTGCTTTTTGGTAAAGTTTTTCTGTCTGAACCGGATTAACCTGAAAAAATGAAAGCGGAGAAATCTGATACATAATTCCGCATATGCTGTCCTCAATATATGGCTTCCCCCACAAAGTTTCACAATGCTTTCCGAGAATAACGTTTGTTTTTTCTTTATTTACATTGACCATTACCGATGTCATTCCCGGAATATTTTTAAGCTTGTCAACCAGTCTATCCTGCTTAGGTAATTTATCCGCGTTAATAATAAGACATGTCATAATCTGTTTCGTATGAAATCCCATTCGTATAAGCACGTGTCTTACAATTCCTGAATTGCTGTTTTCATCATATGGTGTTACATTACACTCCTGCATATACTTGCGGACAAGCTCCAATATCTGCTTATTTATTTCTGCACCAAGCCTACAGTCCGTATTTTCTATAATATAATGGGTTCTTCCTGCATAAAACCCCATAACTATGCGGCCATTTTTATCAAGCCCAACGGGAAACTGAGCTTTATTTCTATAATTAAAAGGTTTTTCCATGCCTATAACAGGATACATCTCAAAACCAGAAATTCCCCCGATTCTTTTAAGATTATCCGCAACAAGCTTTTCTTTATATTTAAGTTGGGCCTCATATGACATTTCCTGTATCTGACAGCCCCCGCACTGTTTTGCCACAGGGCACACCGGTGCCACTCTGTCCTTTGACGGTGTAACTACCTTTAAAAGTCTCGCATAGCCATAATTTTTCTTGGCTTTAATTACTTTTACCTCAACTACATCACCTATTATGGCATCCTTTACAAAAAGTGTATACCCGTCAGATTTTCCGATTCCCTCGCCTGATGTTCCTATGTCCTCTATCAAAATAGTTACGCAGTCGTCCTTTTTTAATGCCATTTATCTTATCCTCACTAATCAAACTATAGTTTTTCTTATATTTGAATCAAGCCAGCGATTGTATCCGAGCCATTCAGTTGTATCCTTTGCTTCAAGCACCTCTCTCATAGTTTCAAGCTTTGCATCTATATCATCTGCATAAGCTAACGCAAGTGCCTCCGCAATTGCCGGTCTTTTCGGTGAACCATACTCAAGCTGTCTGTGATGCGCCAGTATACAATGTCCTATTTCAGAAGCAAGATCCTGTGGAAAACCTTCTATAGCTTTTATTTTATCCATAACCATCTCGTATCCCATCACGATATGACCGATAAAATTTCCTTCATCTGTATAATCACTCTTAGGAAATGCACAAAATTCCCTTACTTTTCCGCAATCGTGCAGCATTCCGCATGCAACAAGCAAATCGCGGTTTAAATAATCATAATTTGACGCTATTTTATCACACATTCTCGTAACACTTAATGAATGTTCAAGGAGACCTCCAGCAAATGCATGATGAACCGATTTTCCTGCTGCAAATGATTTAAATTTACTGATAAAATCGCTGTCTTCAACAAAAAATGTATTTAACAGCGCAAGAATATATGGATTTTTTATGCTGTTTACATATCCCATAAGCTCCATATACATCTCATCCATATCAAATTTACTGCAAGGCACGTAATCAGAAACTATGTATTCTCCCTCTCCGGCTTTTCTTGCCCTGTCTATTTTAAGCTGCAAGGCTCCGTTAAAGCTCGTCACCTGTCCCGTAATTGCGACATAGTCCATAACATCAAAATCGTCTATACCACCTGAATTTAAATCCCATATTTTACTGTCTATCTGTCCTGTCTTATCCTGCAAAATAACATTGTCATATTCCTTACCTGTTTTCGTAAGAGCTGTTGACCTCGACTTACACAGATAGACATCTGAAATTCTGTCTCCCTCTTTAAACTTCTCAATAAAATGCATAATTTTTCCTCATACTTTCCTAAATTTCTCTGATATCATTATTTACTTTTTCATGATTTTCTTTTTAAAATCAGGGTGTCAAAACACACTAATTATGATTACACGGATTGTTTCAGCATTAGCGCACCGACAACGTAACTACAAAATCAAGCTCCCTGTAACCGTCAATTCCCGGCCGCTTTACTTTAACTTCAACATCATCTCCGCCGCTGCTCTGATACAGCTTCTCTCTAAACGTCTGAATTGTCAAAACAGAATTTCCATTAAATTCAACAATAACATCTCCTGTTTGTATTCCGGCATTAAATGCAGGCGAATCTATCTGTATGTCGGATATATATACCCCATACGGAAGTCCATACTTTGAAGATGTCGCATATGTCACATTTGTCCCCTTTATTCCCATATAAGGAATATCTGAATCTATTGACAAAAATTCAAGCAGCGATTTCAAATCTGAAATTCCTATTATCTCAAGATTTGAATTCTCACCTGCATACCTTGAGACACCGATAACATTTCCATCAGTATTAAACAGATAACAATAATCTCCATCAGAAGCCTTTATGCCTATATCTATGACATCATATGCACAATCAGTACCGCTTTCTGTTGTTATGCCTGTTACAAGACCTTTATCTGCAGTATTCATTTTACCATACAGCCTGCCTACAGCCATAACGGTATCTCCCTGCTTAACCATATATGAATTATCAAGCGATGCCACCGAAATTTTTATCTGCTCTTTATCAGGAATATTACTCTTTTTAATGCCAAGTACTGAAATACCTATCTCCTCATCCATACTTATAAGATAAGCCTCAACCTCTATTGAATCATTTATTTTTACATATCTTGCTTCCTCATTATTCCCTGTATCACTGCTTGCAAGAACAATATACTCTCCATTCATCTCGCCTATAACCAGTCCGACAGTCTCAGTATCACTTTTTGAGCCTGACATGGCAGCATCAACATCGCTGTTATTTACATCTATTGTAACTATTGATTTTCTTGCTTTCTCAATAACCTTTTTAAAATCCACTTCCTCTTCACTGTCATGAGTCTGCTCAGTACTATTTTCGATAGTCGTCTGTCCCGTTATAAACGCATCACTCGGATATTGATCCTTATCTATCTGTAAATGTATCCTATCCTGCTCGTTTACCTGCGAAAACCGTGCACTCACCCACGGATAAAGCAATGACATGACAAATGTCGCAACAACACCGAATATCACTGCTCCCAGTATTAATTTTAATGCTGCAAACAACTTTTTATGCTTTACAAACGGATTTATAACAATCTTTTCCGTATACAGCGAATATTCTTCTCTTTGTTCTTCTTTTTTTTCTTTATCTGTATTCATAAGCAAAAAGTCTGCCTCTCTATACATAGTGTTCGCGTGCAATCATCTTACCATGATTTCACTACGTTTCATCATGGTTCGCGCACATTCGCCAAATGTCTGCTTCGAAGCCGCTTGGCTCATTGTGTTCGCGTATATTATACCCCATACATATTAACATTTTATGACATAGTTGTTAATAATGCAAATATGCGTTAAAATAAATATAATCATGCTTATTATGCCAAGGTCATCTGACCCTGTGGCATCGTAATCATTATTATACTATTTAAATAGCCCCTGCTGCAATAACAAGAATTTCCTGCCACTCTTTTACCGGAAAATCTCTTCTGCATCAGGAATTAATAAGAAAAGAGGTATTTTTATGAATCTTAAGTCTTTAAAGACTCTTGAATATAACAAAATTATAGAAAAACTTGTATCCTTCGCAGTTTCTGATAAAGCAAAGGATATGGCAGCAAATCTGATTCCTATGACTGATATAAATGAAATTAACGATGCGCTGTCATTTACAAACGATGCACTTTCCCGCATTTATGCAAAAGGCACCGCTCCATTTGCAGGAATACGTGACATAACAGCTTCAATTAAACGCCTTGAAGTAGGAAGCGCATTAAATATACATGAACTTTTGGCAATAAGCTCCCTTCTTAGCTGCGCTTATAATGTAAAAAATTATTATGAAGAAACTGCTGACTCGCTTTCTTCATATTTTGAACTTCTTGAGCCTCTGACACAGCTTAATAACAAAATAAAGACCTGTATAATATCCGAGGACGAGATAAGCGACGACGCCAGTTCTAATCTGCGCGATATAAGACGACAGATGAGAATAGCCAATGACAGGATTCATACGGAGCTTACAAAAATTCTTAATTCACCGTCAACCCGAAACTGCCTTCAGGATTTTGTCATAACTACACGACAGGGACGCTACTGTCTGCCTGTCAAGGCTGAATATAAATCTCAGGTCTCAGGTATGGTTCACGACCAGTCAGCTACAGGCTCAACTATATTTATTGAACCTGCGGCAGTCGTAAAGCTCAACAATGACATAAAAGAACTTGAATTAAAGGAACAGGCAGAAATTGAGATAATCCTTGCCTCATTAAGTGCTGCCGCAGCCGAATATACGCAGGAACTGTCCACTAATTATACAGTTCTTACTACTCTTGATTTTATATTTGCAAAGGGACAGCTCTCAAAAGCGTTAAAATGCAGCCGCCCTGTAATGAACACCGAAAGAAATATCAATATCAAAAAAGGCAGACATCCTCTTATAAACCCTGATAAAGTCGTACCTATAGATATTTACCTCGGAAAGGATTTTAATTTGCTTATTATAACAGGCCCAAACACAGGCGGTAAAACTGTTTCCTTAAAGACAGTCGGACTTCTCACGCTTATGGCTCAGGCAGGCCTCAACATTCCTGCTCTTGATAACTCAGACATTGCTGTATTCAACAACATTTTTGCCGACATCGGTGACGAGCAGAGCATTGAGCAAAGCTTAAGTACTTTCTCATCTCACATGACGCAGACCGTAAACATACTTAACGAGGCTGACGAAAAAAGCCTTATACTGTTCGACGAAATAGGTGCCGGAACAGACCCTACAGAGGGTGCCGCCCTTGCAATATCAATTCTTAATGATTTGCACATGCGCGGTATCACAACAATGGCTACAACGCATTACAGCGAAATCAAATATTATGCCCTCACAACACCGGGCGTTGAAAATGCCTGCTGTGAATTTGACGTTGCATCATTAAGACCGACTTACAGACTTCTTATCGGTATTCCGGGAAAGAGTAACGCCTTTGCAATATCAAAAAAGCTCGGCCTGTCAGACTATATCATTGAGGACGCGTCAAAGCGCATAAACTCACAGGATATACATTTTGAAGATTTACTCTCTGATCTTGAAAAAAGCAGACTCACAATCGAAAAAGAACAGGCTGAAATCGCAAAATACAAAGAAGAAATAAAACAGCTTAAAGCTGAATTTAAAGAAAAATCAAAGCGTCTTGACGAAAAAACCGACAAGATCATAAGAAAAGCAAATGAAAAAGCCGCCGATATACTGCGCGACGCAAAGGAATTTGCGGATGAGACTATTAAGACCATGAATAAGCACGGTATGTCAGTTAAAGAGCTTGAAAAGCAGCGCAGTGCAGTTCGCGAAAAGATGAACAAACGTCAGGAAAAACTTGCAGTCAAGCCGGCAAAAACAAAATCCCACAAGGCTCATGATATATCTGAATTTAAACCTGGAATGCATGTCAGCGTAATAAGTATGAACCTTATAGGAACGGTTGTCGACAAACCAAATTCAAAAGGCGAAATTTCTGTACAGATGGGTATGCTTTCCACAAAGACGAAAATAAATAACCTTGAAATTCTTGAAGGATACGTTGAACCTGAAGACAAAAACTTTACCAAAGCTTCCGGCTCAGGAAAAATTAAAATGAGTAAATCCTCAAATATATCAACCGAAATAAATCTTTTGGGACTTACCGTAGATGAGGCCATAGCCCGTCTTGACAAATATCTTGACGATGCATATATAGCCAAAATACCTCAGGTACGAATTGTACACGGAAAAGGTACCGGAGCTTTAAGAAATGGTGTGACTGCTTATCTTAGAGGTGTTTCCTACATCAAATCTTTCCGTCTTGGTGAGGTCGGTGAAGGAGATGCCGGTGTAACTATAGTTGATTTCAAATAACAGGGTATCAAAACACCCTAATTACGATTACACGGATTGTTTCGTGCTTCGCACTCCCACAATCCGCCCCGGCATTCGCATATCGTGAAGCTTACGCTCCACTTTTATGCTCATTCCGGGGGCGTGTCCCAAGGTCATTCTCCCACTATTATGCAAGCACAAGTGGGCTCAAGACCTTTTGACACTGTAATCTTTTAAATAATATTTTTAAAGGAGGCAGTATGCCATGGTAACAAAACAAAAAATACTTATAGTAGATGATGATGAAAATATTGCCGAGCTTATCGCTCTCTACCTTACAAAGGAATGTTTTGAGACAAAAATTGTCTACGATGGCGAAAGTGCACTCAATGAAGTATCATCATACAAACCGAACCTTATTTTACTCGACCTTATGCTTCCCGGCATTGACGGTTATCAGGTATGCCGTGAAATAAGAAAAAATAACAACGTCCCTATAATAATGCTTTCCGCCAAAGGCGAGACCTTTGACAAGGTTTTGGGACTTGAGCTCGGTGCCGATGATTACATGATTAAACCTTTTGAAACAAAAGAGCTTGTCGCAAGAGTAAAGGCAGTGCTTCGAAGATATCAGATTCCGCAATCCGCCGAACCAGAAAAGGTGCAGTGTGTCGAATATCCTGACCTCACAATTAATTTAAGCAATTACTCTGTAATTTACAACGGAAGAAACATTGAAATGCCGCCGAAGGAACTTGAACTGCTGTATTTTCTTGCTTCATCTCCCAATCAGGTATTTACAAGAGAGCAGCTTCTTGACAATATATGGGGATACGAATATATAGGTGACACAAGAACCGTCGACGTTCATATAAAAAGAATCCGTGAAAAAATCAAGGACCACGAGAAATGGGCACTCGATACCGTTTGGGGAATCGGTTACAAATTTGTCCTAAAAAGCAGACTTTAGAACTTATGCACATGCAGAATAAGTATTAATACAAGAGGATTAATATGAAATTAAATTTAATTACAAAATTTTTATGTATTTACATTGCAATATCTATACTTGGATTTATCGGTGTTTCTTCAATAATATACAGAATAGACTACAATAATGTCCACGAAGAAGAAGAAGATAATCTTTACCGTCAGGCAGTATCAATTGCCCAGGAATTTGCACCCGACTATTTTAATAATGAGCGGTTAAAACTTATAAATCTTGAGTTAAAAACGATTTCAAAGCTAAACGAATCAAGAATTATGTTTATAGATATGTCTGGCAACGTAATACTTGATACAGGATATGCTAACGGAGCCGACGAAAACGGTGTACTTTATAATATTGAAGATTTTAATTTTGATTCATTAGGTGCTGCTCACTCTACAATAGGGAATTTTTATGGTATATTCCAAGAAAAGACATTAAGCGCATTTGCCCCTATTACAAATAAATTTGTCATGAAAGGCTATGTTGTTGTTCATCTTCCTGAATCAATTATTACTGACCGCGTGTATACAACGTTTAATACAAACTACTACACTCTCCTTATGATGCTTATTTTATGTCTCGGTTTTGTCGGAATGTATATAATAAACATACATAAACCGATAAAAGTGCTTTCAAAGGCAATCAATGAATACGGAAAAGGAAATCTTGAATACAGAATAAGTCTGCACAACAACGATGAAATAGGTCAGTTAGCTGTTTCTCTTGATTATATGGCATCAAAGCTAAATGAAATGGATGAATTTCAACAAAAATTTTTATCAAATATATCTCATGATTTCAGATCGCCTCTTACTTCAATAAAAGGATATCTCGAAGCTATCTCTGACGGAACTATTCCACCGGAAATGGTTAATAAATACATCAATATTGTGCTTTTTGAGACTGAGCGCCTTACAAAGCTTACAAGCAACATCCTGACCTTAAATGACCTCGATGCAAAAGCTGCAAGACTCGAACTTGGAAATTTTGATATAAATCCTATTATACGCCACACAATTGAGACATTCGAGGGAACCTGCAAAAAGAAGCACATACAATTCCAGCTTACCTTTTCGGGCGAGACTGCATTTGTATATGCAGACAAAAGCAAGATACAGCAGGTAATATATAACCTGATTGACAATGCCATTAAATTCAGCAGGGAAAATTCTTATATTTTCATAACTGTAAAAGAAAAAGGCGAAAAAATCTATACATCAATCAAAGATACCGGCGTCGGTATATCAAAAGAAAATCTTGGAAAAATATGGGATAGATTTTACAAATCAGATTCATCAAGGGGACGTGATAAGAAAGGCTCCGGACTCGGACTTTCAATAACAAAAGAAATTATTGAAACTCACGGTGAAAATATAGACGTTATAAGCACTGAGGGCGTCGGAACTGAATTTATATTTACACTTCCTATATCAAAAAAGAACAGCACACCGTCATCCACCCAATAAATTGGGTGATGGCAGTGTGCCCATTTACATTATTTATCACATCATTTATTATATTATTCTTTCCAGTGCATATGATGAAGCTCTCCTGCAAGATTCATATCTGCAAAATTATTTTGTCTTAATGCCTCATACAATACAATAGCAACCGAATTAGACAGATTAAGAGAACGTATATCACCAACCATCGGGATTCTTATGCAGTCTTCTTCGTTATTTACAAGTATTTCTTCAGGTATGCCCGCACTCTCTTTTCCAAACATTATATAACAGTCATCCTCGTAATTTACCTGTGTATAAGTCTTATGAGCCTTTGTCGTCGCCATATAAATCCTGGCACCTGGGTTTTTATTAAGAAAATCCTCGTAATCATCATATACCAGAACATCAAGCTTATCCCAGTAATCAAGTCCGGCTCTTTTTACAGCCTTCTCATTTAATTTAAATCCAAGAGGTTCAATAAGGTGCAGCCTTGTTCCCGTAGCCACACAAGTCCTTCCTATATTACCTGTATTTGCAGGCATCTCCGGTTCATGCAAAACTATATTCAACATAATTATTAACCCTTTACCGCTACATCAAGTTCTATTGTAATATCATCTCCGCTTAACGGAACACATATATTTTTTGCAAAAGACTGCGCAAATTTGATATTTCCCCTGCAGACTGTCGGTGGTGTTATATCTACTGCAACTCCCTTTGTCGAAAGAATCGTAGCCGCATTTCCCATAATCATATTGCCCAGTTCACTTATAGCACTTATTGCCATGTCGTCAAGAGCTGTAACAGGCATTCCCATCATCATCCTTGATGCAATTTCCAAGGCTTTTGTACATGAAAGTGCTATCATAACCTGACCACGCATCTCTCCTGTAAGACCTATCATTATAACCACAGAGTCTTCGGCAAATTCCGTGGATTTAATATATGGCTTTCCTATTTTCATTTCTATCTGACAGATATCTTTAATAATGTTCGAAGCTGCCATCAAAAATGGATTGATATATTCGACATTTATACTCATATGTACCTCCACCAGTTAAAAATTTATATCTTAAATATTTAACTGTCTATTCTGTTAATAAAATTTTTTATTCTTTCAAGCCCTACTTTAAGATTTTCTATAGAATATGCATATGATATTCTTACATAGCCCTCACCGCACGCACCAAACGCTGTACCAGGCACTACTGCCAGTTTTTCTTCCTGTAAAAGCTTTGTACAGAATTCTTCTGATGTCATGCCGAATTTTTTTATTGACGGAAATACATAAAATGCCCCAAACGGTTCAAAACATTCAATGCCCATCTGTTCAAATGCATTCAGCAAATATCTCCTTCTTTGATTATACGCCTCAACCATTTTGCTTACTTCTGCATCACAGTTACGCATAGCTTCAACTGCCGCAAACTGGCTGTTTGTAGGTGCGCACATAATGGCAAACTGATGAAGCTTAATCATCTGTTCCATTATATTATGAGGCGCGCAGGCATATCCAAGTCTCCAGCCTGTCATTGCAAAGGCTTTTGAAAAACCGTTAATAACAACTGTACGCTCTTTCATGCCCGGAAACGAGGCAATTGAACAATGTCTGTTATCATATGTAAGCTCTGCATAAATTTCATCCGATATAACAAACAAATCATTTTCAATTATAACAGGAACAAGCTCTGCAAGTTCTTCCTTTGTCATTACAGCTCCTGTAGGATTATTAGGAAATGCAAGTATTAAAATCTTTGTTTTATCGGTTATACTCTCCTCAAGCTGCTTTCTTGTAAGCTTGAAATTATTTTCCTCTTTCAGCTCTATCACAACAGGAACCGCATCTGCCATAACCGCACAAGGCACATATGAAACATAGCATGGCTGCGGAATAAGCACTTCATCTCCCGGATCTGTCATACATCGCAGTGCAACGTCAATGGCTTCACTGCCGCCGACAGTCACCATAATCTCTTTAGCTGCATCATAAGAAAGACCGTATTTTCTTGAAACATATGAGCTTATCTCATTTCTAAGCTCCATCAGACCGGCATTTGATGTATAAAAGGTTCTTCCCTTTTCAAGTGAATAGATACCTTCCTCCCTGACTCTCCATGGCGTATCAAAATCAGGCTCGCCGACACCAAGTGAAATAGCTCCCGGCATATCATTAACCACATCGAAGAATTTACGTATTCCTGATGGTTCTATATCTACGATTTTTTTTGATAATGGATTTCTCATGGTGTTACCAGCATCCTTTCATCTTTTTGAGGTGCATCAAGTACCTTTCCGTAGTCCTTATATTTCTTTAAAACAAAATGTGTGGATGTACTTAATACAGCATCAAGAGTTGCAAGCTTGCTTGATACAAACTGCGCAACCGATTTCATAGATTTACCTTCTATTATCACAGTGAAATCAAATCCGCCTGACATTAAATAAACCGATGTTATCTCATCATACTGGTAAATTCTTTCCGCAATGCTGTCAAAGCCAAGACCTCTTTGCGGTGTAACCTTAACCTCAATAAGCGCCGTTACCTTTTCGTCACTCGTCTTATCCCAGTTTATGATAGTATTGTAACCGCAAATCACATGCTCTTTTTCCATATCAGCAATCTCATTTGCGACCTCAGCCTCAGAAATTCCAAGCATCACTGCCATATCCTTTAAATCTATTCTGCTGTTTTTTTCCAGCATATTTAAAATCTGCTCTCTCATCAACGCCACCTCACAATTATTAATCAATAAACTTATAAACCTCATCAGGCTCCGGCACATCAAGGAATCGCACTTCGTCAAGATTGCGGATTATCTTATCGTTACCGGCAGTCGTTTGTCCTATTACGCTTGCAGATATGCCATGACTGTTTAATGTATTTATTATATCACATCCATATTCCACTGTCATCAGTAAACATCCCGTGGAATTAAGCTTATAAGGATTTATATCATACAGTTCACATATTTCGATTATCTCCTGACATACCGGAATACTTCTAAAATCAATATCAAGGCCAACGCCTGCTGCCTGTGCAAAATTCCACAACGCCGCAAATATCCCTCCGTCAGATACATCAGTCATAGCAGTAACACCTAACTGCTTTGCAAGTTCCGCCTCTTTTGCAATTAAAAGAGTTTCCCTACCCGCATACGCTTTATCAAGCACATCCTGACTGAAACGCTCAAGAAGCTCTTCCTTTTTCTCATCAATGATTTTCTGGATTCCGCCTATGCCAATCCATTTAGTCATGATAACCTGCTGACCAGGAGCTGCATTTTTGTACGACACCAAATCATAAGAGTCACTCACTCCTATTCCGGTAACCGAAACCTGAGGTTTAAGCACACTTCCTCTTACACTCGTATGACCGCCCGATATATCAAAGCCTGCCAGCCTGCAATCACTGTCTATATCTTTCATTAAGTTTTTTAACTTTATTTCCCTGCATGACTC
>UMGD01026812.1_pt1 | contig 28777 bp, 34 predicted proteins | sample 1965201 | NCBI WGS metagenome assembly UMGD01 (sample SAMEA4836066, study PRJEB28245) | human gut metagenome | biome: gut microbiome; material: fecal sample | place: Denmark | collected 2008 | reverse complement strand
GGTGGGGAAGACGATCAGCCCATGTACCCCTCCGCCGCCAGCAGCTCCGCCAGCAGCACCGCACCGCCGGCGGCGCCGCGGAGCGTGTTATGTGAAAGGCATACAAATTTGTAATCATATTGCGTGTCGGGGCGCAGACGACCGATGGAAACCGCCATGCCGTTTTCCAGGTTTCGGTCCAGCTTTGTCTGAGGGCGGTCGGCCTCTTCAAAATAGTGCAGGAACTGCTTCGGCGCGCTGGGCAGCTTCAGCTCCTGGGCCGGGCCGGAAAAGGCAGCCCACTTTTCTTTGATTTCATCCATTGTGGGCTTTTTGTCAAAGCTGACGAACACCGCCGCCATGTGGCCGTCTGAGCACGCAACGCGCAGGCACTGGGCAGTAATGGAGGGCTTGTCGGCTGGAACGATCTGTCCGTTTTCAATATGGCCCCACAGCTTGAGCGGCTCTTTCTCGCTTTTTTCCTCTTCACCGCCGATGTATGGAATGCAGTTGTCAACCATTTCGGGCCAGGTCTCAAAGGTCTTGCCTGCACCGGAAATAGCCTGATAGGTGCACACAAGGCATTTGGAAACGCCGTAATCCCGCATCAGGGGATGCAGAGCGGGAACATAGCTCTGCAAAGAGCAGTTGGACTTTACGGCAATGAAGCCGCGTTTGGTACCAAGGCGCGCGCGCTGAGCGGAGATAACTTCAATATGCTCCGCGTTGATCTCAGGCACGACCATCGGGACATCCGGCGTAAAACGGTGCGCGCTGTTGTTTGAGACAACAGGGCATTCCGCCTTCGCATAGGCCTCCTCCAGAGCTTTGATCTCGTCCTTTTTCATGTCCACGGCGCAGAACACGAAGTCTACTTTCGCGGCAACGGCGGCAACGTCGGCGGCATCCATCACCACCATTTTTTTCGCTTCTCCGGGCATTGGCGTAGGTATGGCCCACCGTGCGCCCACGGCTTCCTCATACGTTTTTCCGGCGGAACGGGGAGAGGCGGCCAACGCCGCGAGACGGAACCACGGATGATTTTCCAGCAGAGAAACAAACCGCTGCCCAACCATACCTGTTGCGCCAACAACACCGACTTTGTATTCTTTCATTTTTAACAACCCTTTCCCATTGACCTCTTTATCTATTTTATGCGCATGATACAAAAACGATGAACATGCGAATAAAGCCGCAAAAGAAAAAAACCGGCTTGAAAACCGGCAAGAATTGCAATATAATATATAAGATTGCTACCTTCCGCAGCGCAACGCGCCACGACGGACGCGACAGCCGCAAGCCTTTCAGCGTTGCAGCCAGGCGGCGCTTGCCGCGCGCTGCCTTCGGCGGTTTTCCCTTTTGACGCGGCTTAGGATTTTGGCAATCACGATACACGCGTTTACTCTTGAAAACCGCACCTCTGCGGTTTTTATTCTATTTATTGTTTAATATATCATCCACACAACGTGATGTCAATGAAAAGAAGGCCTGAACGATGCAAAAAAGCGACTTTTATTTTGACCTGCCCAAAGAACTGATTGCCCAGGAGCCATGTGAACCACGAGATGCCGCGCGCCTGTTGTGCCTCGGCCGCGCCAGCGGCGAGCTCCGTCATGCTGTATTCCGTGACCTTCCCGGCCTTCTGCAGCCCGGGGACCTGCTGGTCGTCAACAATTCCAAGGTGCTGCCTGCGCGTCTCATTGGGCACAAGGAAGGCACCGGCGCGGTCTGCGAACTGCTTTTGCTGCGGCAGGTGAAAGGCGACGTATGGGAATGCCTGGCCAAACCCGGCAAACGCCTGCATGCGGGTACGCGTATCATCTTCGGCGACGGCACACTGACGGCGGTCGTCCGTGATACAATGGAGGACGGCAACAAGCATGCGGAATTTTTTTACGATACTCCGACGCTGTATGAAAAACTGGACGCCTTCGGGAAAATGCCTCTGCCGCCCTATATCCAAAAGCAGCTGGACGACCAATCCCAGTATCAGACTGTATATGCGAAAGAGCTTGGAAGCGCTGCTGCGCCCACGGCAGGTCTGCATTTCACACCGGAGCTTATGGATACACTGCGAAAAGAAGGCGTCCGCTTTGCCGAGGTAACGCTGCATGTAGGACTCGGCACGTTCCGCCCTGTGAAAGAGGATGATATCCTTGACCACAAAATGCACAGCGAATGGTATTCCGTCAGCGAAGAAACCGCTCGCCTGATTCGGGAAACCAAGGCTGCCGGACGACGTGTGATCGCCGTGGGAACCACAAGCTGCCGCACGCTTGAAGCTGTTGCCACAAAATACGGCGAAGTCCGCGCATGCAGCGGCGATACGGATATTTTCATCTATCCGGGCTACCAATACAAGGCCATCGACGGTCTTATCACCAATTTTCATCTTCCGGAAAGCACGCTCATCATGTTGGTGTCCGCCTTCTGTGGCTACGAAAACACCATGCGCGCTTATCGTGTGGCCGTGGAAGAAAAATACCGCTTTTTCAGCTTTGGAGATGCAATGTACATTGGGTGAGTAAAAAATCCGGTCAGAGAAAAGCTCGCATCTTTTAAATAAGGAAGAAATGCGCTCCCGATCGGCTTCCCGCAGGGCCATCCTGTTTGAACAGGCTTGCGATGAGCGGTGGTGGAAAGAATATGCTGAGGAATAATTGGAAAATTCCGCCGGCTGCGCAACACCTGTTGTCATTCCGGCCCGCTGAACTGGCAGCAGGAGAACGAACTCATACAGCTTCTTTTTGCTAAACAGGAGTTTATCAAAACACTGGTTGGCGATGCCTTGTGATGACGTTTGAATGGACATAAAAACATCACTGTAACCAAATGCTGGCGGCCAGCAGGCCAACCAGCCCAAGCATCGCTATTTTTCTGTGATGTCTTATAACTGCTTGCAGAATTTCAATTGTATCTTCACGGTTCGGCTCCTTTTTAAACAGCATTCCGCGCCGAATTCCGGCGTAGGCTCCGTTCTGTGTATCAGAATAGCCACTGAACCTTTTTTCTGCAAATGCTGAAGCAGTGCCTATTGTCCATGTTGACTTTCGAAGAAAAGCCTGTTATGATAAAAGCAAAGAAAAGCGGTGTGGGGAAGTGTTCCTACACCGCTCATTTTTTGGGGATGCATTTGCCCGTTATAACGGCCCGCCGCATCCGTTTGCAAGCCTGTAACAGAGAGGAACGGTATATCAATGTACAAGCTATTGAAAAACGAAGGTTCCGCCCGCCGCGGAGAATTTTCCACTGTGCACGGAACTGTGCAGACTCCCGCTTTCATGAACGTTGCAACTGCGGCGGCCATCAAGGGAGGTCTCTCCGCGTTCGACCTGGAGGCCAACGACTGTCAGGTAATGCTGTGCAACACCTATCATCTGCATCTGCGTCCGGGTGACAAGAACGTAGCCAGACTGGGTGGATTGCATAAGTTCACGCGCTGGGACGGCCCCATCCTCACGGACAGCGGTGGATTCCAGGTATTCAGCCTGTCGAAGCTGCGCAAGATTACTGAGGAAGGTGTTACGTTCAATTCCCATCTGGACGGCCACCGCATCTTCATGGGGCCTGAGGAGAGCATGCAAATCCAGGCAAACCTCGGTTCCACAATCGCCATGGCGTTTGACGAATGCATGGAAAACCCCGCGGAATACCAGTATGCAAAAGCCTCCTGCGATCGGACGGTTCGCTGGCTGAAGCGCTGTAAAGCAGAACTTTCGCGTCTGAAAGGCGAGGGCCTCGCCGTAAACCCTCATCAGCTTCTGTTCGGCATCAATCAGGGATGCTGTTATGACGACCTGCGCGTCGGCCATATGCAGGAGATCGCAGCGCTCGATTTGGACGGTTATGCCATCGGCGGCCTTGCCGTGGGCGAACCCAAAGAAGAAATGTACCGTGTGATTTCTGTGGTGGAAGAGCACATGCCCAAGGATAAGATCCGCTACCTGATGGGTGTGGGTACGCCCGGCAACATCCTCGAGGGCGTACGGCGCGGAGTGGATCTGTTCGACTGTGTGATGCCCAGCAGAAATGCGCGTCATGGGCATCTGAACACTTGGAAGGGCATCATCAACATCAAAAACGCGAAATACGAACTGGATGAACAGCCGTTGGACGAGGCATGCTCCTGCGAGTGCTGCCGCAATTTCTCCCGCGCGTATCTGCGCCACTTATTCAAGGCTGACGAGATGCTGGGTATGCGGCTGGCCGTGATGCACAACCTTCATTTTTACAACAACCTGATGCTCCGTATCCGCGAAGCACTGGACAACGGTACCTTTGATGCGTTTTACTGCCGTTACGTGAATCTCCTGGACACCCGTATCTGACCACACCGCAAAAAGGTGAACAAACTGCAAAAAAACGGGAAAACACTTGCAACAGCGCGCTTTTTTCGGTATACTTTATGATAACGCTTATAAGGAGGAATATTTTTCAATGAGTGCAGAGACAACCAGTATGCTCGTCACATTCGTCCCGCTGATCGGTATGGTGGTGCTGCTTTATTTCTTTATGATTCGTCCCCAGAAAAAGAAAGAGAAGCAGGCCGCTGATATGCGTAATTCCATCGAAGTGGGCGACGGTATTACCACCATCGGCGGCATTGTTGGCCGCGTTGCCAGCATCAAGGAGGATACCTTTGTGCTGGAGACGGGGTCCGACCGTGTGAAAATGCGCTTCAAACGCTGGGCGATTCAGGACGTCGAGAAGCTTTCGCTGGATACCCCGGCGGACAGCAGCGCCAGCAAATAAATCCGGAATGAACAGACACCTCCATGCATACCTTTTGATAGGAACATGGGGGTGTTGTTTTATGCAAAAACGCAAAATGAGTGCCGAACGCGGTGCGCCGCGCCTTGCGGCACATGCCCTGGCCGGAATGGTGAGCGGCCTCGCGTCGGCATTCATCCTGTTTGGGCTGGTCGCAGCCGTTTGCTGCAAGGTGGATATTCCGCCGCATCTGCTTTTGCCTCTCTCCACCGTGGCGGTTTCGTTCGCAATGCTGCCCGCCGGGCTTGTTTTTGCGGCACTGCACGGAGAAAAGGGGATGCTGTACGGTCTGCTCATGGGGGCAATGTTTTTTGTGGCGCTCTGGATCGCAGCCTTGGCGCAGGGGCAGACCGAATTCACGTCTCTGTCCGCCGTGAAAGGCGTTGCAATGATGTCTGCGGGCGCTATCGGAGGATATTTGGGCATCGCCCTCCGTGAACGCCGCCGCCGCATCCATTGAAAAAGCCCGTCCGTAAACGAATAAACCCCGCATTTCACTCATATCCTGTACAAAGCTTGTACAGCAAAGAGGAGTGTTAAAATGCGGGGTTTTATAAAGCCAAGGTTTACTCGTCTGCACATGCCATTTCGGGCGAAGGCAGAAAGAAGCCGCCATTCGTTTCATCTGCAGGCCGTCGGTCTGGCATTGGCTCTGCTGGCCGGAGTGCTCTGCGGCAGCTTCTGGCAGCATGCCTCCCAACAAAATGTATACCTGTCTTATTTTGCAGAACAATATCTTGCCGGGCACAATACCGGCAGCTTTTCCGCGGCAATGTCGGTATCCTTTTTGTCGGCTATGATATTACAGGCCGTCGTGCTTTTTTTCAGCCTGTCCTGTATCGGCGCGCCGGTGCTTGCCTGTGTGCCCGTACTGCGCGGTATTTCTATCGGATGTGTATCCGCCTACCTGTATGCCTCTATGGGGATGAGGGGTCTATTGGCCAATCTGATCCTTTTCTGGCTCCCGGCTATCCTGCAATCCGTATTTCTGGTTTTATTTACAGACGTTGCACTGGATACTTCCACAAGCCTGTTCCGGCTGAATTTTCTGGAACAGGCAACCGGAGCGGGCACCAAAATCAGCCGTTGCCTGCGGATTTTTGTTGTTTCCTCTCTCGGTATGCTGCTTGCGGCAATCTTGGAAGGGCTTCTTGCCGTAATATTCGCTCCCGTTTTCTTGAAATAAATGATCCTAACCGATGCACCTTAACCGCCATAAGGAGGAGGGGACAGGGAAAACGGCGTTCAGAGTTCGTCATCCGAATGCTTAGGCAGCGCTGCAGCCTTTACCGGCTGTTCAGGCGCTTTTTCAAAATCGAGCTTTGCAAAAGGAGACGCCTGGGCTGCCTGCCGAAGCTGTGCCGTCCCCATGTGGGTATAGATTTCTGTTGTGGATACATGCGCGTGGCCCAAAATCTCCTTGAGGGCGAGCATATCCACATGGCCTTCCTGATACATCAGCGTCGCCGCCGTGTGCCGCAATTTGTGAACGGAATATCCTTTTCCAGACAAACCCGCCGCTTTCAGACAGTTGTCCACAATTTGCTGGATACGCCGCGCGGAAAGGCGCTTCCCGGTATGCTTGGAAACAAAAAGAGCTTTTTTGTCCTGCAAATTCGGCAGTTTGGCGCGCTCGTCGCACAGGCGGCGCAGTGCAGTATTACACGCATCGTTCAAATAAACGAGCCGCTCTTTATTGCCTTTCCCGACGATCCGGATCGTGCCGTCATCATGAATATCGGTAATATTGATATTAACCAGTTCACTCAAACGCATCCCGCAATTCAAAAACAGCGTTAGGATACAATAATCGCGTTCGTAAAAGTCGGACTGCACATTTTTCAGCAGTTCGACGCCTTCATTCAATGATAAGTACTTGGGCAGACGTTTTTTCAATGCCGGCGTTTCCACGTCATCGGTGGGATTTATTTCCAAAACCTTCATTTTATTGCACAGATACTTATAAAATCCTTTCAGGCTGGAAAGCTTGCGTGCGCGAGTCGCGGGAGCGTTATCACGCTCCCGCGTGACATAATGCAGAAATTCGTAGATATCGCTGGTCGTGACGCTTTTGATCGTATCCAAATCCACGCGGCGGATGTCGATTTCATCCGGAGGCACATCTGCCGGGACAAGCCCGTGTGCCTGCATTAAAAAACGAAAAAAGGTGCGCAAATCAATGTAATATCCGTTCACTGTACGCGGCGAAAGGCCGCGGATGGTTTCACTGTCGTACAGATAACGTACGACAAGTTCCGGACAATCTTTATAGTCGCCATGTTTGTTGGGCTGGCGAGGATCAATATAGGTGCTCAAACCAATGACAAATCTTTAATCTCTCATCTTATTATAAATCAATCCCCTGAATTTCGCTAAATTTTGATTTAGCGAAATTGCTCCTATTCCTCATTTCTACCCGATATGTCCCTCCCTTCGCTGAAATTCAGGGGTTTTTCAAGATTAAGATTCGTCGTTCCTCCCTCCGGCTTTTTCTTTAGTATATCACATATCAGAAAATTCCTTAAGTCTAAAATAAGTAGTAATTTTTTGACCATGACGAGACCGTTCTTCTTCAGTACAACCAACTAAAGACCACCATTCAGCAGTACGGCAGAAATCAAAACGCCTAAAGCCTTCAGAAAAAGTAATACCTAAAGCATCACAAACCAAACCAGTCTCAACCCATTCACCAGATGAAAGACGCGACAAAACTTCATCAGAACTCATAAAAAAACCTCCTAATCCCACGGAACCGAAACCTGTTCCGCAGATTCTAAAAGTGACAACTGCTCTACCGTCAATTCAGAAAACAAAGCACGTTCTGTGAGCCGTTCCGGACTATCAATATCACGAATATCGGCACACATATCGTCATACCAAGACGGCAATAAATCACCGATAACATCACCACCAGAAGCCCATGATAGCTTGCAAAACTCATCTGAATACTGCGGCTTCATGGGAAACGGGACGTTATCCTCATCAAAAACAAGACTAGGACGGCGAAGCCCCTTAGAGCTAAAATACAAATGAGCGCCCTTCATAACAGATATCAAATCCTTCGTGATATACTTTGAAACATATGTAGCGGACGCCTCATAATCCTTAATAAAAGAACAATCGAAATGACCATAAGGCCATCGACGCCAACGCATGTAACCCTTAGTATTGCGAATAACCTTTAATTCCTGACTGCGGCGATCACGATAAGTAATAAACTCAGGCGTATAAAATTCTCCAGCAGGAATACCAGCAACAAGTCCATGAAAATGCCAGGCACCATCTTTATGCCGTTCTGGGACAAGTATATATATAAAATGGGACGCATGCCGAGTACGAAAATTGTCAAAGAACTTCGTAATAGCCTTTTTACACGCCTTGTAATCATAACGGTCAATTTTAGAATCACTAAAAGTAAAAGTACAAAAGAAGCGAAACGGGTTACAAAGAATCAAATCCCGAATAGTACGACGAGCACGCGCAAGATTCTGTGCAGACCGTTTGTCATGTTCCGTAGGCTCTGCCCTCTCCCCTCCTACTGGACGGCTGCCATTGATACCAACAACCCGAAAACGCTTTGATTTTGCTTCGGGATATTCGTATAACCGCAAATACACAAAATCACCCCAAAAAGTGGCTTTACGACACGTTTTCCGCCGCAAAAGTGAGGGAGAAACGACACGAGGACAAGTGCCCCTATCGCGGCCCCTACGGGGCCGCAAAAAGCTAAATAAAGGAACGTAAACGGAGGATTTCAAGGCCGCGTAATCCTGCCGCATAGGGCCTAAAAGAAAAGGAGAAAACGAAAACCGAAGAAAGCCCTATTTGCCGCCAATATCGCGCCCAGCGCGATGAAGATTAAAACCAACGCAAAGATGCATCACGCAGCAGCCACGAATGCAGAGCCGGCACAGACATCAAGCCGAGGCCTTCCCTATCATACATAACGGCACGGAGTTGAACATCATAAAGAAAAGACGCGAACTCAAGGGAAGTCATCCAACGGACACGGTCAAACAACGTCACAAAATCACCCCTCATCCTCTGGACGATGCGTAAAAAACTCCTCAAAATCGATTTCCTCAGGCGCGACCTCTTCAACCTCTTCGACCCTCTCACGGGTACGCCAAGCCCACCGGGCCAGCCGATCGGCACCGACCACATGAGCAAAATTCGCAAGAAGAGTATGAATAACAACCCGATACGGGACAGGCTCAAAATCTCTTGTATCCTGCGCGTATCGCTTCGCGGGGAGCTCCGGAGCCGCAAAACTATCAAAACTCGTAGCCCAGCGAGGAATAAGCGTCAGGGTACGAGAGCCGGCCCAGAAAAAAAGCAGCGAATCGAATTTCAAATTCTCATCTATCCGGGAAGGCTGGTCAGAGGTTGCTTCGGTAAGCACACATTTTTTCAGGATACGCTTACCATAAGCAAAAATGCGGAATCGCTTCTCAATAAGATACATATCATCGGTAAGGTCACGAAGCTTCTTGTCTATGTCGAATGTCTGAGAGAACAGATAGACCTTTACACGGTAATGACGCTGCAGCTTGAACCAGTCCCGGACTTCCGGCTTGAAATTCTTAAACTGCCGATTGTCCCAAATCATACCGACTTCATCCACCAGAAGAACACTGTTCGGTGGAATTTGCTTAAAACCAATATCTTCATCCGAAATCAAGAAGCAGCCGGGCAAAGGAATGTTGGAATAAACAGCTTGCCCTCTGCGCTGCGCTTGATGGGCAAGCTTTGTCATAGTAGTAGTTTTTCCACTTCCCTTTTTACCAAAAATCATGGTTAAGGTATAAGGGTTAGAATATGGTAAAGTGGAAATCTGAAAAGAGAAAAACAGACATATAAAGAAAATAACAAGAGACCAAAACATAGAAAAACCTCAAAAGTTTACATACTGGTAAGTAAACCTGAAAAATCAACCTTTCATGCGAACAATGCGAGAAATAAGAGAAAGGATAAAAATCCAGAAAAGAACCATCCAAAACATACGAAATATATCAAAACTCCAAAATCTTAAAAGAAACTGGAGAGGAACAACCAATAGATCTAAAGCACTATCAAACATGCAAGTACCTCCAGAGAAAGACGCCCCCGGCCGGAGCCATCTCCGGCCGAGGGCGTCCGGCTTCCTCAATTCCGGGACAGGATACGGCCCATAATACCGATGACACCGCCAGCAAACAGGAAAATCACCGTGAACAGCAAAAACGGACTACCGGTAATAGCCGTAGCCGTTTCACCGACACAAGCCAGAATCTTAGTAAATGCAGCGGTAAGGTCAGTCAGAAAAGCAGCCATAAAACAAACCTCCTATAAAGTTAATTCCGGGACAGAATACGCCCCATAATGCCGATAACGCCACCAGCAAACAGGAAAATCACCGTGAACAGCAAAAACGGATTGCCGACAATCGTAGTAGCCGTAGCAGTTACGCATGTCAGAATCTCCGTAAATGCTTCAGTGAGCTGGCCCAAGAATGCAGCCATTGCGCTAACCTCTCCTTCCATTTTGTTGACCTCCTATCGAAGTAAATTGTATATTTTCCACACTAGAGCGAGGATGCCCAGTGAAAGGAACAACTGAAAAAGCCATACGCTGAAAAGCTGATTGGCAGCCGTCAAAAGGGCCGAAAAAATCCAGTTAAGAGCCTCAGTGAAACCCGCAGGCATTTCTTCACCCTCCATCTAATACGGCTTAATGAGCGAATACAGGAAGCGGAAAAATACCCCAACAACCACGATAAAAAGCAGAAAACCGCAAATATACTCCAATGGGTTGTCCAAGGAAAATCCCTGCATAAGCTGAGAAAATAATTCATACATCGCGCCACCTCGGGAAGAATAATTTCAATATCAAAGCCACACCGACCAAGAGAACAAGGAACCAGAGAGCCGTAGGAAGAAAGCCTAAAAGTGTATTCCAAAAGCCGGTGACAGCTGCCGTCCATGCATCGAATTTAGATATAAGAGATTCAAGCAGAGAAATAATCTGCCTGAAATAATCACGATAATCGTAATAATTCATTACATCACCCCTTCAGGAGCAAAGATCGGATAACAACGATAAGCAAACAAAGACCGAGCAAAAAACCAAACATCGTGACAGATTCGGTTAAATGCCATCCCCGGAGAAAGCCGAAAAACTTATCCAGGAACACAGGCAGCCAGCCAAACAACAACGGATTTTCCATCTAATTTCGCCCCACTATCAAGAGAATCACGGATATTAAAGAACCCAAAACAAGAAAAACAAACAACGGCGCTGGAACATAAGCAAAGACCGTATCCAGATAAGCGATAAACTGCGGTATCATCAAAAAGAAAGAAACGAGGCCGCGAACCATATTCAAGAGCAGCTGAAAAACCGTAAAAATAGCATTCGCGATATTTGAGAGGAATTCAAGCACCGGCTATCCCCCCTTTTTACGGCGTGAAGCCCGTTCCTCGTGCCGCCTGACCTCACCAGCGACACGAGGGCCACGGCCTAAAATCAAAAGGCACAGGCCGACCATAAGCGATAAAACAATAACTTGCGTGGGGCTATTGTCCCAGACCAGCATAAAAATACTGCCTATATATGAAATACCAGCAGCGGCTTCCGACCAATCTCCAAGGCCAAAATCCAGCTGCGAAGTATAATCTGAAACATCCGTAAATATCTTGTTATCAAAATCTTCAAGCTGCCCCACATTATCCTGTATTTCCTGATTCGCTCCAGCTTGACCGGAGTTTACAGCGCCCTGATAATTGTTATCAAGCCATTCCTGAAAATCAAGAGCACCAGAATACTGTCCTAAATACTGAGCATTTAAAGCGGCAAGAACTACATAACCATTTGTAGAATGCGGAAGCGTACCAGTAAACTTGAACATGACGTTCAACGGAACGGCTTCAAGACATCTAAGAAAAACCGTACTACCCGAATACCCGATAACTTCTAACCGATTGTCAATAGTAGTAGCAGAGGAAGGATGCAGACGAGTGCCATCACCACTGATAACCTCAAAGCTAATACAATAAACACCATCCGGCTGCGCCATCACATAATTAGCAGTAAAACTACTTTTGCCAGCCAATGCCCCAAAACAAAAAGTAAAACTGCCAACATCCCAGCCTGCAGGGACCTTAAGTTTGTTATCACTGGTATTCGAACTGCCAACCTTAGATTCATAAAGAATCTGATACGACCCGTTAATGTATGCATACCCCTGATAATAGCCATTGTTATTCAACATGGCCTCACCATTGGCAAAATTCAAGGTACCAACAAGAGTAGTAGGAAGAACACCCGTATTACCGTTTCCCGGATCTTCCGCATACACCATAAAGCTAAAAAAAGAGAGGGCAGCTACAAGAACGAGTGAAATCAATCGTTTCATGCTGCTGCCCCCTTCCCTACTTCATGTTAAGAGACTGCAAGAAGCCTCTACGGTCATACGCCGGATAAACATCCATACCAATGAATGCATCCGAAACAGGCTCTCCGACCTGCGTATCCCACACATCACGAGGTACCCAGATGTTATCTGTTATGCAACCTACAACATCTTTCGCTTCTCCCGTCACATACAGGACAACCGAATCATACGGCTTCCCGGTCTTCTTGCTTACACCCTTCATCTCCTGAATTCCTACTACCTTCATTCCTCTGGGCCTCCTTTCAAAAAAAAATATCTAACACATATTGTGTTAAATATAGATTAACACAGAAAGTGATAAAAAGCAAGTAAAAATAACACAAATCGAAATAGGCTACCATTGACAAATACAACAAAAAAAGCCAAAATACCTCCAAGGAGGCGCCAAAAATGCTTACAGAAAGGCTAAAAGAACTAAGAGAAGCACACCAACTGTCACAAACACAAATTGCAATAGAACTAGGAACAAAGCAAAGCACATACAGCAACTGGGAAAACGGAATAAGAGAACCAAAGATAAAAACACTAATAGAAATAGCAGACTACTACAACATAAGCCTAGATAGTCTAGTAGGAAGAAAGAGAAAAAAAGAATGACCCGCCGAGGCGATCCCCGGCGGGCCTTGTATATATAAAAGGGAGCAATTTCCGCTAAATCCCCGTTTAGTGCAGCCGCCCGCGCTCTGAACTCGCGCGAACCTAGCGGCTGTGAACCCTGCCGGGCACTAAACATGTTACCTTTAGCGAAATTGCTCCTATTCCTCATTCCTGTCGGATATGTCCCTCCCTTCGCTGAAATTCGGAGATTTTTCAAGATCAAGATTCGTCGTCCCTCCCTTTTTAGATTAATCCATAACTGCATTGAATCGTCTACAATAGCTGAATCGCTTGCTTCACATACGTTACACCCAGCAATTCCATTGTATTGAATTCCTTCGGATCGATTTGTGCAAGGCTGTGCTTGGGCACGACCGCACGTACAAATCCCATACGCTGCGATTCTCGAAGACGATATTCCAGATTTGTTACGTTTCGCACCTCGCCGCCAAGCCCGACTTCACCAATTGCGATCATATCGTCCGGCACAGGTTTGTCCATCAGGCTGGATACGACCGCCAGGCAAACCGACAGATCGCATGCAGTTTCGTCCAGTTCCAGGCCGCCTACAATATTGATATAAACGTCCAAATTACCCAGAAAATATCCTGCCCGCTTTTCCAGCACGGCCAACAATAGGTTCATCCGGTTGAAATCAAACCCGGATGCGGCGCGGCGCGGCGTGCCAAAGCCTGTTTTGGTTACCAGCGCCTGAATCTCCGACAAAATAGGACGCGTTCCTTCCATCGTGCATGCAACACAATTGCCGCTCACGCCAATCGGGCGCCCTTCCAGCAGCAGCTTGGAAGGATTTTCAATCACTTTCAGCCCGGTGCCCGTCATGTCGAACATGCCGATCTCATTGGTGCTCCCATAGCGGTTTTTAGCAGCACGAAGCACGCGGTACGGCAGCATTTTATCTCCTTCAAAATAAAGCACGGTGTCAACAATATGCTCCATTACTTTCGGCCCGGCAATTGCGCCGTCCTTATTGACATGGCCCACAATAAATGTGGGAATTTCCAGCGTTTTTGCCACGGTAAGCAGCCGCGCCGTGCACTCCTTGACCTGCGACACGCTTCCTGCCGAGGATGATATCTCCGCACAGTGCATCGTCTGGATAGAATCAATAACGACAATGCCGGGTTTTGTTTGTTCAACCAAATCGCAAATTGAACCGATATCGGTCTCCGCCGCCAGCATGATATTTTCTTCTTCTACCCGCAGGCGTGTTGCCCGCAGCTTAATTTGCCTTGTAGATTCCTCTCCCGTGATGTAAAGTACATTCACTTGCCTGGAGATTGCCCCGCATAATTGCAGAAGAAGCGTGGACTTTCCTGCGCCCGGTTCGCCGCCCAACAGCACGACGCTTCCCAAAACAATACCGCCGCCCAACACGCGGTCCAGTTCACTGATTCCGGTGATGATGCGGCTGTGCTCTTCCGTGGTGCTGATGTCCTTAAGCCTGCTGGCGATGATGGCCGCGTTTCCTGTCGCCGGAGCAGATACGCCCTTCCCTTTCGTTTCTTTTACGATGTCTTCCACCATTGTGTTCCATTCCCCGCAAGAGGGGCAGCGTCCCATCCATCTGGGGCTTGCTTCTCCGCAGGAGGTGCAGACGTATACAGTCTTAAATTTTTCCTTTGGCATAATAAGATTTCTTCCTGTTTATCCATAGTTTTGTTGTTTGTTACAGTATAGCATCAAACCCGTTCAAAATAAACAGGCTTTGAAAAAAACATCCCAAAGATGTTATACTAATCTTATATTGCCAGAAGGAGGCTGCACGAAATGCTCGTGATCCTTTCTCCCGCCAAAAACATGCACCGTGTGCCCACTCCGCCGCATGCTACGCGCCCTATGTTTTTGCAGCAGACCGAAACCCTCGCAGCATCGATGAAGCGTTATGCGCCGTTTCAACTGGAGAGCGTTCTGAAGGTCAACCCACAGCTTGCGCTGCGTGCATTTACGGATATCCAAGACTGGAATGCGTCTATCCCCGGCTCTCCCGCGCTCCTCAGCTATCACGGACTTGCTTACAGCGCTCTTGATGCCGCAACGCTCTCCCGGGAGGATCTCACCTTCGCTCAGGATACTCTTCGCATCCTGAGTGCTTTCTATGGCGTGCTGCGCCCATTGGATAACATTCTTCCGCATCGTCTCGATTTTGAAAGCAGTTTTCGCTGCTGCGGCAAAACAATGTATGAATTTTGGGGCAGCATGCTGCATGATGCCGTTTTTCAGGCCGGCGCCCCTGTTATCAATCTTTCTTCTGCCGAGTATTCGAAAGCGGTTTCCCGATATCTTCGCGCACAGGATGTTTTTATCACCTGTGATTTTCTGGAATTTAAACACGGAAAATGGTGCATGCCGGCGACCCATGCAAAAATGGCACGCGGCAAAATGGCACGGTTCATCGTGAAAAACCGCTTGACAGCGCCGGAACAGCTGAGCCTTTTCGAAGAAGACGGATATTATTTTTCTCCGAAGCTGTCGACCTCCAGCCGCTATGTGTTTTCACGATCGTAATCAGCCTGTAAAGCCAATAGACGTTACAGCGCAAAAACAACCAGGTGCTTTCGCATCTGGTTGCTTTTGCGCTTTTTAATGGATAGACTGTAAAAATACACGCAGCCGCGGGCTTTCAGGGCATTCGAACAACTTTTCAGGAGTGTTCTCCTCCAGTATCTTTCCTTCGTCCATAAAGAGAACGCGGCTGGCGGAATCTCTTGCAAAACGCATATCATGCGTTACGATCAACATTGTAACCGCGCGCGCCACCAGCTTCTGTATCGTGACAATTACTTCGTTGGTCGTCTCAGGGTCCAGAGCGCTTGTCGGTTCATCAAACAACATGATCTGCGGATTCATTGCCAGCGCCCGAGCAATCGCAATGCGCTGCTTCTGTCCGCCGGAAAGCTGTGCAGGATAATTGTCCGCTTTATTTCGAAGCCCCACAACACCCAAAAGTTCCATGGCTTCCGCCAGAACTGCCGCCTTGTCCCGCTTGAGAATACGCAGCGGCGCGACGGTGATATTCTCCAGACATGTCAGATGCGGGAAAAGGTTAAAATGCTGGAACACCATTCCTGTTTTGGTGCAGATACGCCGCACTTCTTTTTCGGGGGGATATTTCGCCGTGCCTTTCACTGTGTCCACCAGCACATCCCCATCAATGACGATGCGGCCGGCAGAAACGCGTTCCAAATTGTTCACACAGCGCAGCAATGTGCTTTTGCCGCTGCCGGACGAACCGATGATCGCCACCGCTTCCCCTTGCTCCACCTGAAGGGAAACATCGTCCAGCGCTGTAAATGAACCAAACCGTTTGCTGACATGCTCGATCGACAAAATCGCCATATCTCACGCCTCCTTCCTCTCATGGCGGGAAAACCGCTTTTCACACCACTGCGAAAGCAGCGTGAGCAAAAAGGTGAGCGCCAGATAAATCACGGCAGCAATAAAAAATGCCGTAGGATTTACATCCCGGTTGTTGGCGTCCTTGGCCGCTTTCAGCAATTCTCCCACACCAATTGCCGTCACTAGGGCCGTATCCTTGATGAGCGTGATGACCTCGTTGCTCACAGGCGGAATTACACGGGCGATGGTCTGAGGGATGATAATGATGCGCATGGTTTGCCAGCGGCTGAAGCCGAGCGTCTTGGCCGCTTCGTGCTGGCCGTGGTCGATAGACTGCACACCGGCCCGATAGATCTCTGCAAAATATGCCGCATAATTCATCGTGAATGTAAGTACAGCGGCTACGGTATTTTCCATCCGGAACGCGGGCCCGAACATAATGGGGAGCCCGTAATACACAAAGAACAGCTGAAGCATCAGCGGCGTGCCGCGGAACACCCAAATATATGCCTTTGACAAAAAACGCACCGGAAAGAAGCGTGAAATCGATCCCAGGGCAAACGGAAGACCCAAAGGCAGTGATAAGACCAGCGTCAGGAAGAACACCTGAAGCGTCTGCCACGTTCCTTTCAACAGTGCCGGCAAAATCGCCTGAATATATTCAAGATTCATCTTCGCTCCCCTTTTTGCAGTTCTCTGTGGCGCCCCGCAAAAAGCGCGGGCGGGGCGGCCCCGTCCGCGCTGTTCACATTTTAGCCTTTGACGACGATATCCGCGCCGAACCAGGCTTCGCTGATCTCCGCTGCTTTTCCGCTTTCAATCAAAGCGTTAATAGCGTCGTTGACGGCCTGCGTCAGTTCAGCGTCACCCTTACGGAATCCGATCGCATACAAATCGTCTCCAAAGTCCACTTCCGAGACGGCAAAAATGCTCCCCAGCTTGGCGTTTTTGTAACCGCCGTATACTTCATCGATGATCATGCAGTCCAGACGGCCCGCCTGCACATCCAAAATCACTTCATCATAAGTAGGATACTCCGTAATTTTGTCCTGAATGGACGCGTAAACGGCATCGTTCGTTACCGCTTCAAGCGCTGCGCTGCCGGCCTGGATGCCGATGTTATAATTCGCAAGATCCTCTTTGGCAGATACTGTAACGCCTTCCTTCGTCATAATGACGATTTTGTTGTTCAGATATGCCTGGGATAGGCTCATCGCTTCCTCACGTTCCGGCGTGATGGACATTCCATTCCAGATGCAATCGATATTTCCGGAAGAAAGCTCCATTTCCTTCGCATCCCAATCAATAGGCTGGAATGTCGCCTTTACACCCAATTCTTCGCACACTGCCGTAGCAAGGTCAATGTCGAAACCAACAAGGTTTCCGCTTTCGTCCCGGAAGCCCATGGGAGCGAATGTATCATCCAGACCGATGACAAGTTCGCCTTTTGCCTGAATATCCGCGAGTGTGGTGCCATATACGCTGCTGTTCACCGCACTCCCCGAAACCGAAGCTGGTTCAGATGCGCCGGCAGCGCCGGAGGAAGACACGCCCGCGCCGGAACCGCCGCAGGCAGTCAGTACAGTACCCAAAACTGCCGCGCTCAAAATAAGGCCGAAAATCTTTTTCATACGCTTTCAAACTCCTCTCATACCACAGTTCACTGCGGCGAGATTCATTATACTATATTACGCTATCATAGTAAAGTGAAAAATTGCTGAATATCCGTTTTTTTGCAAGAAAACACTTCTCACCTTTTCAATATGCCCAGAAGCAGCATGTCCAGAACTTCTTCGGCAGCCGCCAGCATAGAGCGAGCATCTTTGGGGTCATCTTTTGCGCAATACTGCTCCAGTATCCGGCGGAACACACACTCCAGGCTTTCCAAATAACGGGCTGCATGTTCTGCTTTTACAGCGGGACGCAAAGACATTTCGGCAATCACCTCTTGCAGGAAACGCCGGTTCATTTCACGCACGGGACGCCGCAGTTCCAGAATATCCGCTCTCAAGTGCTCCGGCATATGTACCATCGCACTCTCAAAAATCACTTCCCATGCGGGCTCCCGCGCAAAAAAGCGCTCGCGAAGCATGAAATATTGACGGATAGCGGCATGACTGTTTTCTTTTTGTATTTGCGTCGATTCTTCCTGGATATACGCCTGCAGTGATTGAAACAATTCTTTAACGCAAAGAAGAAACAATTCATCCTTGCTGGAAAAATAATGATACATCATCCCTTTCGAGATCCCGTGGCGCGAACAGATCCGGTCCATCGTCACGGTATCGTATGGTTGCGCGCCAAATTCCGCCAGCGCCGCCTGAAAAATCGTCTTTTTTGCATGCTCCTGCCGTTCCCTTTGCGTCATATCACGGATTCCTTTCCGCCTGATGCAGTTCTCCTGCCCATTCAAAGCCTTTCTTTGCCATAAAAACAGCGATGATTTCATTGATAACCGCTGCGGCTGCAATCGTTCCTTGAATGATAGAAGCACACTCCGGCGCCGGGCCGTTCAGTACAGAGACCGCGATGCCGGTAAACACCAGCGATACTCCCGAATGCGGCAGCAACGTAAACCCTAAAAATTTTTTGACTGTCTGCGGCGCATGCGTGACGGATGCGCCCAAATATGCACCGCTGTATTTGCCTATCGCCCGGGCCGTGATATAGATGGCGGTATAAAGGCCTGCTCCGAAAATCAAATGGTAGTCCAGCGGCGCCCCCAGATTCAGTATCGCGATGATCAGGCTTATTCCGATTACAGGGTCCATCACTTTCATGATTTCTGCAAGCTGTTTTTCTGAAATCATATTTGCAAACACCGTCGAAAACGCCATACCAATAAGCAAAAAATTGATGGCCGGTACAGGCAGAACATATTGATTCAGCACCATGCCTATTGCCGCCGAACACAGCAGCAGCAACAGCATTGCGGCAAGCGCTCCGCTTGCCGTATGGGCTTTTTGAAGCAGTTTTCCCGCTACAAAGCCTGTTGCCGCTCCTATGAGCACAGGGAGAAAGACAAGAAACAGCACGCCCAAAACCGGAATCCCTGCCGTCGAAACGTGAGCCGAAACAAGCGCAACAACCGTAAAGAACACCAGTGCCCCGACAAGGTCGTCCAGCGCCGCCATAGGAATCAGCGTGCTCGTGACAGGCCCTGCAGTTTTCATTTCATTCACAATGGAAAGTGACGGGGCTGGCGCTGTGGCTAAAGCGATACCGCCGAACAGGAATGCCAGGTACAACGGCACGCCTGTTATCCCAAAAATGACGCCGAACACCAGGCTGACGACCAGAAATGTCCCCAGGGATTCGGTGATGGTCGTGACAACGATTTGCTTGCCGGCCTTTTTTATCTTGCGCCAGATAAGCTCCGTACCAATCATGAGGCCCACGACACACTCCAGAATGCTTTCCGCAGTAGTATACCATGCGGCTTCCATCATGGGCTCGTTCAGAAGGCCCAGTGCGTGCGGGCCCAATGTCATGCCTGCCAACAGCCATCCAAGAATTGCCGGCAATTTGAGCTTTGAAACCAGTTTTCCGAACAAAAAAGCAACAAAAACTGCGAAAATCAATTTCAACACATCTAAAAACACCATATTAAACAGCACCCCAAAAATATAGACGAAGTCGTCTATTTATTGCGCCTTTTAGCATATCACTTTTAGACGGAACAGTCTATATCTTTTTTGTAAACTTTATTCGGCTGTCTAAAACCGTGGGAATTTGAGTTCTTTTCAGTTCAGACTTTTCCACTTATCCCCTTTCAAATTCCATCCGTCGGGTATCTCTCATAAACCCGGCGGCAAATCCTGCGCCGGTTTGACATTTTCAACTCGCACCAGGCGGAAGCACTTCTGAAAAATAGTGTGAAAATATCTCTGTCACTTGCTGCACTAAGCATATATCATTTTCAGCTTCACTTCAGTATTTTGATGTAATATAATAAAACCGAACACTGGAGGTAAAAGGCATCATGAGAATCCTGATTATAGAAGATGAAAAACTGCTGGCCGATTCGCTTAAAGCCCTGCTTGAGCAAAATGGCTTCGAAGCCGATGCCGCCTGCGACGGCAAAACCGGTGAGTATTATGCTGCGCTGGGAATTTATGACCTGCTGATCCTGGACGTGATGATGCCGGAGCGGGACGGCTATGAGGTGGCCCGGCGGCTTCGGGAAAGGCGGATGGAAATGCCCATCCTGATGCTGACGGCCCGATCTGAACTGGACGATCGAGTGACAGGGCTGAACGCCGGCGCCGATTACTACCTGACGAAACCCTTTGATACGCAGGAATTGTTGGCCTGCGTCAATGCATTGCTGCGCAGACAGGGCGTACATGTGGACGTGCTTTCCTTTGGAAATACCGTTCTGGACTTAGCCAGCGCCACACTGGTCTGTGGAGCGGAGCGTATTCGGCTTTCCTCCAGAGAGTTTGAGATCATGCGGCTTCTTCTCCGGGCGGAGGGAAATAACATTTCCAAGGAAACGATCCTCACCAAGGTATGGGGATATGACTCTGATGCGGTGGAAAATCACGTGGAGGTATACATCGGTTTTTTGAGAAAGAAACTTGCGAATATTGGCTCCAACGTGCGGATCGAGGCGATCCGCCGGCTGGGATATCACCTGGAGGTATGCGTACATGCTTAAAAAGCTGCGGCTCAAATTTGTGTTGATCAACATGAGCATCGTGACCATCATGCTCTGCGTCATCCTGGGATTGGTCTTTTATTTTACCAGCGCGAATCTGGAGGCCGCGAGCATCAATATGATGCAGAATATTGCGGCCAACCCACTCCATCTCGGAGTTCCCAATGAGAGAGAGAAGGATATTCGCCTGCCTTATTTTACGATCCAACTGGGACTGCGCGGTGAGCGCATTGCTGCCGGCGGCGGCTATTACGACTTATCTGACACGGATTTTCTGGATGATCTTGTAAACGCTGTTTTTTCGTCTCCAAAACAGCTTGGCATCATTGAGGAATATAACCTGCGATATTACCGCTCGGATATGCCGCTGAACCATTGTCTCGTGTTCGCGGATATCTCCAGTGAACGCGCGACGCTGAACGCTCTGCTCGGCACCTGCGGCTTCATCGGCGCGCTTAGCTTCCTCGTATTTCTCGGCATCAGCATCCTGCTTTCCCGATGGGCGGTAAGGCCGGTAGAGACGGCGTGGATGCAGCAGCGGCAGTTTGTAGCGGATGCTTCGCACGAACTGAAAACCCCACTCACCGTAATCATCACAAATACGGAACTCGCCCAAAGCAACGAGTGCAGTGAATCCGTCCGAAGGACATCACTGAACAATATTGCAGCGGTGTCCAGGCAAATGCGCAACCTGATTGAGCAAATGCTTGAGCTTGCACGCGCGGATAACGCTCGAGGAAAAGAACTTTCCGGCAAGGTGGAGCTGGGCAAGCTTATTTTAAATGCTCTGCTGACCTTTGAGCCGGTATTCTTTGAGCGCGGACGTATGCTGGAGCAACGGGTCATTGAGGATATTCATGTACAAGGCAGCGCGGAACAGCTCCGACAGATCGTGGATATCCTGCTGGACAATGCCCAAAAGTATTCCAGAGAAAGCGGGAAAACGTGGGTGAGCCTTCAAAAGAATGGGAAAAAGCGATGTCTTCTGACCGTAGAAAACGAAGGCGAGCCGCTTTCGCCGCAGGAAGCACGGGATATTTTCAAGCGATTTTATCGTGCCGATAAAGCGAGAAGCCGTACCGGAAGCTTCGGGCTTGGATTGTCCATTGCGGAACGCATTGCAATGCAGCACAATGGAAAAATATGGGCAGAAGGAAGAGATGGGGTCAACTGTTTTTTTGTGGAGCTTCCCTGTCTGTAACACAATCAAAAGAAGGCCAAACGCCGTACGCACTGCGGCGCTTGGCCTTTCTTGCGTACGATCTTCGGTGATCTATCTGACATCAGGCTGCGCTTTCAGCGTCATTTCAGCTTTGTGTGTTAACATGGAAATGCTGACAAAGCATAGCAAACAGGAATGGAGGCAAAAACATGATATCGGTCGAACATTTGACCAAATGCTATGGCGGCTTCAAGGCAGTCGATGACCTTTCGTTCGAAATCGACGAGGGACATGTATATGGCTTTCTGGGGCCAAACGGCGCCGGAAAATCCACCACCATGAACATTATGACCGGCTGTTTGTCTGCTACAGAGGGAAGCGTTAAAATTGATGGTTACGACATCTTTGAAGATGCAGGCAAAGCAAAAAAACTGATTGGCTATCTGCCGGAGCAGCCGCCGCTGTATATGAACGAAACGCCGATGGAATATCTGCGTTTTGTAGGTGAGGCCAAAGGGCTTCATGGCGCAGAGCTGGAATCTCACATCGAGGAAGTGATCCACCAGACAAAAATCGGAGATGTGAAGGGCCGCAGGATTTCCTCGCTTTCAAAGGGTTACAAGCAGCGCGTCGGAATCGCGCAAGCGCTGCTGGGCAATCCGAGGGTCATCGTCCTTGACGAACCGACTGTCGGTCTGGACCCCATGCAGATCATTGAGATCCGCGCGTTGATCAAAGAGCTGGGACAAACGCACACTGTTATTTTCAGCTCACACATCCTGTCAGAGGTGCAGACGATCTGCGACCGGATTTTGATTATCTCCAAAGGAAGGCTGGTCGCCTTTGATGAACCGGAGAACCTGGAAAAAAGGCTGCTGGCGCCGAACGAGATCACCATCACAGCCGACTCGTCCCAACAGGAGATCCGGGAGATCCTCTCCTCCGTCAAAAACATCTCGGATGTGCGCATCGAGGCGCGGGATGAAAGATTTGTGCAGGCGCACATCAAAACCGACTGTGAAGACATTTTTGCAGTATCCCGCGCAGTGTTTTTTGCCTTTTCCACAAGAAAAACAGCTCTGCTTGAGATGTCGCTGAAAAAAGCGAATCTGGAGGACGTGTTTATCGAGCTGACAGAGAACGACAGAAAAAAACAGCCGTCTGAAGGACGCGCCCAAACAGCTAAAGCGGGAGAAAGTGAGGGAATGAGTAAATGACTGCGGTATTGAAGCATGAATTGCGGGCGTATTTCCATTCGCTGACCGCCTATGTTTTCGGCGCATTTCTGTTGGCTTTTGTTGGGATCGGCGCCATGATGTATAATCTTCAGGCAGCCGTGAGCAACTTTGAATATGTTCTCAGCTTCGGCTGTCTCGTCTTTGTGGTCATCGTCCCAATCCTGACGATGCGCGTCATCGCGGAGGAGCGCAAGCAGAAAACAGATCAGCTCCTGTATTCCCTGCCCATCACCACCACACAGGTAGTCATCGGGAAATATCTGGCACTGCTCACGGTCTATCTTATCCCTCTGTGCATCATCTGTATTTACCCGCTGATTTTCTCGCAGTTCGGCGACGTTTATCTATTGACATCCTATGGTTCTGTTTTTGCCTTTTTTGTTCTGGGCGCTGCGCTGATTGCAGTGGGCGTGTTTATTTCTTCCCTTACAGAAAACCAGGGCTTTGCCGCGGGCATCGGCATTGCTGCAATTTTGCTGAATTATTACAGTGTCAGCCTTTCAGAGTACGTCTCTTCCACGGCAACCGGCTCTGTGATTGCTCTGGGCGTTATTGTTCTGGCTTTGGGGGCGGTAATCCGATATTTGACAAAAAACGATAACCTCGCCTATGCGTTCAGTTTTATTCTGCTCCTGGCAATTGCGGCGGTCTGCTTTATCGACAGCTCTAAATTTGAGGGTTTGCTGCCGCGCATTATGGAAAAGCTGTCGCTGTTTGAGCGTTTTTACACCTTTGTCAACGGAGTGTTTGACATGACGGCCATCGTATATTTTCTGTCGGTTATTGTATTCTTCCTGTTTCTGTCTGTGCAATCGCTTGAGAAACGGAGGTATAACTGATGAAAAAGATGAACCCGCTAAAGAAAAATCCGCCAAGCCTCAACGCCTTTCGCGGCGGCTCGTACTCGCTGATAATCTCTGCCGTAGTGCTGGCACTTTTGGTTGTGGCAAATATCTTTGCTTCTGCCCTGCCCTCCGCAATGACAAAATACGACATCAGCTCTACGAAATTGTACTCCGTTACAAGCAACACAAAGGTGGTTGTGAACGCACTGGAGCAGGACGTGACGATTTACTGGATCGTTCAATCCGGAAAAGAGGACGACATCATTGAAAACCTGCTCAGCAAGTACGAAACCCTTTCCGGGCATATCAAGGTCGTAAAGAAAAACCCGGACGTTTTCCCGACCTTCACGGAACAGTATACAAACGAAACCGTTCAAAACAACAGCTTGATTGTGGAATGCGGAGACCGCAGCCGGTTTATCGGCTATGACGATATCTATATCCAAGAAGCAGATGTGTATTCCTATTCCTACAACACCTCCTTTGACGGCGAAGGCGCCATTACCTCAGCCATTGATTATGTGGTCAGCGAGGAACTGCCGCAGTTGTATATGCTGGAGGGGCACGGCGAAGCAGAGCTTCCGGCTACATTCAGTGAACAAATTGAAAAGGAGAACATTGAGGTCAGCAGCTTTTCACTGTTGACGGTAGATTCCGTGCCGGAGGAAGCGGACTGTGTGCTGATTTACGCACCCACCAGCGATATTTCCGAGGAAGAACAGAAAATGCTGGCCAACTATGTGACAGACGGTGGAAAGCTGCTTGTCATGGCAGGGCCCACAGAGGAAGGGACGCTGAAAAATCTGTACGGTCTGCTGGAGGCATATGGCGTAGAGGCCAGCGACGGCGTAGTAATTGAGGCGGACCGGGAACACTATGCGTTTCAGGCGCCTTATGTACTGCTTCCGGATATGGCCGGCAGTGACATTACAGACTCTCTGATTGAAGAAAACTATTTTCCCATCATGCCGATTTCCCAAGGGATGAAGATCACCGGTTCTTCCGGAAATGGGACTGTGACAGAGCTGCTCACGACCTCAGACGCAGCCTTCAGCAAAATTGCAGGATACAGCCTTTCCACCTATGAAAAAGAGGAAGACGACATTGACGTTCCATTCTCTGTTGCACTCTCGGTCGAGGCCAACAGCGGCGGGAAAATCGTCTGGTTCGCCTCGTCGAGCTTCCTTGAGGATATGTACAATGCCTATTCCTCTGGGGCCAACGGAGACATGGCCATGAACGCGTTGTCATCTCTGGTCGGCGAGAGCGAAGCCATGGCGATTCGAAGCAAGTCGCTGAATTACAATTATCTGACGATCAGCGCGTCCACGTCCTCTTTGCTGAAGGTGATGATGATCGGCGTGTTCCCGCTTTTGTATCTGGGAATCGGCATCTGCGTGGTACTGACAAGGAGGAAAAAACAGAATGAAACGGTATAAAAGGCTGTATCTGCTGCTGGGCGTTCTGGCCGTCGCCTGCATCGCAACCTTCGGTGTACTCCGGTTCGAAGAACATCAGGAGCAGATCAAAAACAGCGATGAAATCATTTTGAAGGTTCCCAGCGACACAGTAACATCGCTGTCGTGGGAGTATCAGGAGGAATCCCTCTCTTTTCACAAGGAAGAAGTATGGCTTTACGATGAAGATGAAGCGTTTCCTGTAAGTGAGGAAAAGATAAATGGACTGCTGGCGCAGTTTGAGGAATTCGGCGCGTCCTTTATTATTGAGAATGTTCAAGATTACGGTCAATACGGGCTGGATGTCCCGGTTTGCACCATCCGGTTTTCCACCGATGAACAGGAATATGAGGTGCAGTTGGGCGATTACAGCAGCATGGATTCCGAGCGGTACGTTTCAATCGGAGATGGAAATGTCTATCTGGTGCAAAACGACCCGCTGGATCAGTTCGACGCAGTGCTCAGCGACATGATCGACCACGATGATGTCCCCCGCTTCGATGCCGTGGCTTCGATCCAATTTTCCGGAGATGAAACATACAGTATCGTTTATGAGGAGGGCAGCGATAACACCTATTGTGCCGATGATGTTTATTTTGCCCAAATAGGCGGCGAAATGCTGCCGTTGGACACCGAACGCGTGCAGAGCTATCTGGACAGCATAACCGACGCGGTTCTGACGGATTATGTCACCTATAACGCAACGGAGGAAGAGCTGCAGTCCTATGGGCTGGATTCACCGGAACTGACAATTTCGCTGAACTACACTTCGGAAGACGAAGATGGCGAGAGCTTTTCCGATGCCTTTGTGCTGAATATCAGCCGGGCTCCTGATGAAAAGACTGCGGCCGAAGCGGATGAGACAACCGAAGCGGAGAGCAGCGTCGAAAACGGAGAGACAGACAGCAAAGAGGAAGAGATTACGGCTTACGCGCGGGTTGGGGAATCGCAGATCGTCTATCAAATATCTGCAGCGGATTACAAAGCGCTGACAGCCGCGGCGTACAACTCTCTTCGTCATCTTGAGGTGCTCAGCGCAGACTTTGCAGACATCGAGCAAATCGACATTTCTCTTGATGGTGCGGAGTATACCATTGCTTCCGAAAAAAAAGGCAACGATCGCACATATTTCTATGGCGAGGAAGAGTTGGATATCGCCATGTTCCAGAGCGCTCTGGAAGGCTTGGTTGCGGAAAGCTTTACGTCCGAGCAGCCCTCGCAGCAAGAAGAGATTGGACTGACGGTTTATCTGGATAATGAAAATCATCCGGAAGTTCAGATTAAACTGTATCGCTACGACGGCTCTCACTGCCTTGCGGTGGTTGACGGTGCGCCGGTGTCGCTGGTGACGCGTACCAGCGCAGTCGATCTGATCGAAGCCGTCCATGCCATTGTGCTGGACTAAAAGCGCGTGAAAGCACATGGGAAAACCATTTAATAAGCGGCCGCCGGAATGATTCCGGCGGCCGCTTATTGGTTTCCAGCAATACGGAGGATGTCTTTCATTTATGGGTATGCGGCACCATCCGTTATGGAAAGCTTTGCTTGAACTTCAATAGTGTAAACTTTATAAAATTTTTTCTTCGTTAATAAACCAATCCGAACCCATCGCCAATCGGCACAAGTTCGAATTCACGTGAAAAAACAAAGACTCTTTTTGACACCAAATGTGAACCTCTCCAACCTTGTGTGCAAGGGTCAAACGGTATGTGTTTCTTTTAATTGTTTGTTTTTAATCATGGTGTGCATTCTCGTATGCTTTCCGTACATCCTCCGGCAAACCGTTAGGAATCATGCTCCGCACCCGATCTTCGCTGCCATCCTGCGATGCCTGCCCATAGTACCAGCACTTGAATTTCAGCATATCCAACACTTGGTTCATATGGGCAATTTCCGCCTCCAGTGTTTTCCTTTGCTTTTCAAAGAGTGCCTTTCTCTGGGAGTAGGTGGATGCACCTTTCACGCACCAGTCCATAAATTGCTTAATATCCTTGATTTCCAGTCCGGACTTTTTCAAACACTCAATAACCCTCAATGCTTCAAGTTCGGTATCACTAAATTTGCGGATGCCCGATACTCGCTCCATCTCCGGAAAAAGTCCCTGTTTATCGTAATAGCGCAAGGTAGAAATGGGCAAACCGAACATTTCTGAAACTTGTCCAATCGTATACATACGCTCTCCTGAAAAAATTACAAATAAATTTTCAAATCCATCTTGACCTAAAGTCAGGTTTATGTATTACCATAACTATAGCAGAAATGCAAAACCGATGCAATGGAAAAAGGAGATTTTTCGATGCGTAAAAATGTTTTGATTATTTCTTCCAGTCCTCGTAAAGGCGGCAATTCCGAAACACTGGCAGCATCTTTTGCAAAAGGCGCACAGGATGCCGGAAACCATGTAGAAACAGTCTGGCTTCGTGAAAAGCAGATTGGGTTCTGCAAAGGCTGTCTGGCCTGCCTCAAGGCCGGCCATTGTGTAATTAAAGACGACGCGGCGGAGATTGCCGCAAAGATGCACGACGCAGATGTGCTGGTGTTTGCCACTCCGGTCTATTACTACAGCGTCAGCGGCCAGTTTAAAACCATGCTGGATCGTGCCAATCCGCTGTTCGGTACGGACTATGCTTTTACAAAAGCTTATCTTCTGGCAACTGCGGCGGAGAATGAAGCAGCGACGGTAGAGGGCACTGTCAAGGCGGTACAAGGCTGGGTAGACTGCTTTGACCGCTGTGAATTGGCAGAAACCATCTTTGCAGGCGGTGTCAGCAGCGTTGGCGATATTGCCGGACATCCTGCACTGGAACAGGCTTATCAGTCAGGCAAGGAGGTATAAACGTGGAAAATTTAGAATTGACCCAAGAATGGGATAAGGTCTTTCCCAAAAGCAACAAAGTAGACCATCAGAAAATCACCTTCCATAACCGCTATGGCATCACGCTGGCGGCGGATATGTATACGCCAAAAAATGCTGCCGAAAAGCTCTCAGCCATTGCGGTCAGCGGTCCTTTTGGTGCGGTGAAGGAGCAGTCTTCCGGGCTGTATGCTCAGACAATGGCGGAGTTTGGATTCTTGACCATCGCCTTTGACCCGTCCTTTACCGGCGAAAGCGGCGGCAGTCCCCGTTATGTGGCATCCCCGGACATCAACACGGAAGATTTCTGTGCCGCGGTGGATTTTCTGTCCGTGCAGGAAAATGTTGACCCCGACCGCATCGGTATCATCGGCATTTGCGGCTGGGGCGGCATGGCAGTCAATGCCGCTGCTATGGATACCC
>UMGD01034214.1_pt1 | contig 29568 bp, 47 predicted proteins | sample 1965201 | NCBI WGS metagenome assembly UMGD01 (sample SAMEA4836066, study PRJEB28245) | human gut metagenome | biome: gut microbiome; material: fecal sample | place: Denmark | collected 2008 | reverse complement strand
ACTTGAGTAGTAGAAGAGAAAGTAAAGGAGAAAAAAATGATGCTAACAGCAGAAAAAACAACCGATTCAATGAGTTCAATGATGAAAAATCAATTCTTTGGAGATGTTTCTCATAGTTCTGATGATCCTAAAGAATGTGCAATGATGGGGTTAATCAGGAATCAAAAATTTGACCTTGAAGAGCGTTTGAACGATGCAAAATTGAAGTTTGCCGATGCAAATCTGGTTAAAGATAACTGGAGCTGTGCCAAAGAACGTGAAATTGATTGCAAGGTTCTTGAAGGACAAATCTTCATCTTATCTAAGATTGAACGAGACTTAGAAGATATGCTTACCCCTGCAAAAATGCCTCCCGACTAAATTTTACACGAGGTCGAAACGAGCTGCTAACAGTGCAAGCGGCTCGTCTTAGAGTAAGGCTCTAACTGATGAGACCAATTAAAAGTAAAGGAGACAAAAATGGGCAACACAGCACTACTAGTTTTAGAACGAAAAATTACAGAGTATCAGGTGGACATTGAGAATTTAAAAATCAAAATTGCAGATTGTGCCATTAAAGCACATAGCACCCCTCCTCAAGAAGTCAATGTTATTTTTGACAACTTACATCAAATGGCAAAGCTAATTAATGAAGTCAAGCCAAAAGAAGTTATGCTTAGTGAATTATTTAAAACTAAATTAAAAATCGAAGATGAGCTTGAGCAAGAGTTAGAAATGGCAAAAGGCTAAAAAGGTCGAAACGGTCGGCTAACAGTGCAAGCTGACCGTCTTAACGTAATGCGTTAACTGATGAGACCATCATTAAATAAGAGGAGATTATGGATTACAAGCCTTGGATGGATTTAATAAAACCTGAAGATATGCCAAACGATGACTTGAAGTTCATCGCAGAATCTGCCGGCATAAAATCCGCCTTGGCTCTTATTTTCTGCTCGCCGGGATTAACAGTAAGTATCCCGAAAAATCCGTTTCGTGAGATAAAAGAAAAATATATCATGAGCCAGTATGATGGCAGAAAATATACCGTAAACCGCCTCGCAATTGAATGCGATTTATCTCAAAGATATATTTATAAAATTATAAAAAAGAATCTCCACAAAAAGTACAACTTGCCAAAGTCGGATAAATAGTGAATCTTTAAACATCACTTCTTTACTCTAGTGTTTAAACATTAGAGTTTTTCTTGTATAATTTATTTTACATGAGGGGATAACATGCCGGTATTAGAAAAACAAAAACCTTTATATAGACACGATTGTAAAGATTGCATATATTTAGGTTCTGATGAAATCAGAGATTATTATTTTTGCGTTGAACATTCTATATCCGATTCCGGCTCTCTTATTATAAGACTGGGGAATCAGCCGAGCGATTATTTTTCAATGCCTGTAAATGTAATGCAGGAAGCTCTTGAGTCGTCTAGTTTTATTGATGAAGAAAACGTATTTTTTAATTGTTATAATCGGTATTTGGAATATATTGGGAAAAGTAAAACGCTATAAAATATAGCGTTAGTTATTAAATTTTAAGGCTCTGTCACAACAAATGGTTGATTTTTGACGAGAAATAGCGTATAATAATAGTAAGAAACAGTACCACCGAAGGAGGTAATTGGATATGCCTACTATCAAAGACGCATTAGATATTATCGGTAAGTTGACTGTCGCAGAGCAGGAAAGCCTTAAAACAATGCTTTTAAGTCCTGCCTTTGTAAAGTCTTTGAATATTGAAGATTTCGTAGCAAAGGAACGCTTTGCAAATGGTCGTGTATGCCCTCTTTGTGGCTGTATCCATGTGGTTCGCAATGGTCATCGTAAAGATGGCACACAGCGATATGTATGTAAGGATTGTGGCAAGTCCTTCGTGATTGCTACGAACTCCATTGTGTCTGGTACAAGAAAAGACTTGTCCGTGTGGGAGCAGTACATTGATTGTATGATGAATGGCTTATCCATTCGTAAGACTGCTGTTGCTTGTGGGATTCACAGAAACACCGCATTCCTTTGGAGACACAAGATTTTGGATGCACTTCAGAATATGGCAGACGATGTTACCCTTGACGGCATTATTGAGGCTGACGAAACTTTTTTCGCCATCTCGTACAAGGGCAATCATAGCAAGAGTAAGACATTTGCTATGCCACGCAAGGCTCATAAGCGTGGTCATTCTACACATATCAGAGGCTTGTCCCAAGAAAAGGTATGTGTTCCTTGTGCGGTTAATAGGAATGGCTTGTCTATCTCCAAGATTACGAATACTGGTAGAGTTTCTACAAGAGATTTACATCATATTTATGATGGTAGGATTAAGACCAATTCCACTCTTGTTACGGACAAGATGAACTCCTATGTGAGATTTACAAATGCCAATGGCATTGACCTTGTGCAGTTAAAGACTGGCAAAGCCAAGAAAGGCATTTATAATATCCAACATATCAATAGCTACCATAGCCAGCTAAAGAGGTTTATGCGTGGCTTTAACGGTGTTTCTACCAAGTATCTGAACAACTATCTTGTGTGGAATAACCTTGTAAATTACGCCAAAGAAAGCGACATGGAGAAAAGGAACATCTTCTTAACTTTCGTTTTGGCAACATTGAAAACTGCTAAATGCAGAGATTTATCAAACAGACCAGCAGTTCCTCTGGTCGCCTAATTAGAATTTGTGGAGATGATAAGATGGTCAATATAACAGATGTAAAACAGATTCTTCAATTTGCAATAGATGCGGAGATTAAAGTCTTTCTTGATGGTGGCTGGGGTGTAGATGCTCTTCTTGGATATCAGTCAAGAGCCCATAATGATATTGACATTTTTGTAGAAAAGAACGATTATCAGAACTTTATAGAAATAATGAAAGCTAATGGCTTTTATGAGATTAAGATGGAATATACAACATTGAACCATACTGTATGGGAAGATTTGAAAAACAGAATTATTGATTTGCATTGTTTTGAATATACGGACGAAGGTGAAATTCTTTATGATGGGGATTGTTTTCCGGTAGAAACTTTTTCGGGTAAAGGAAGAATTGAGGAAATAGAGGTTTCCTGTATTGAACCATATAGTCAAGTAATGTTCCATCTGGGATACGAGTTTGATGAAAATGATGCACATGATGTGAAGTTATTGTGTGAGACACTTCATATCGAAATTCCAAATGAGTATAGATAACTGCAAATAACAGTTTGTAGGGGAGTTCTGATACTCCCCTATAAAAATGGCTATTTATCAACTGTTTGTTGTGACATAGCCAATTTTAATTGATTAAGCCAGTCCGGCTCTGCATAATTCTTCCTCATCCATATCCTCAATTGGTTTAATATAATCCATTCCGATTCTATATTTTTTAAGGTCTTTAGTTATGCACATAGCGTAATCTTCGTGGATTCTGTTTTTATTTTTGTAAGTGTATAATACAACATCTACTCTGTCATAAATGGTGTTGTAAACATTAGTTCCGAATAAAACTGAATTTTTTTCTGTTTCTAATGGCTTTTTAGAATTTGCATCATCAAATAATGCTTTGGCGAGCCAGTTAAAATAACATTCTTTTGTAATTTGTTTGACGTCTTTTTCTCCAAAACACTGGTCTGCGAAGTGTCTGCCAATCCTTGCATCTAATAATTCTCTAACCTGTTCAGGTTTTGCCCCTGATAATTCAAGCAGGGTTTCAAAAGCATCATTCCATCTCTGTTGAGTTTCTTTGTTGGTATAATGTTGTGCGGTTGTTCCCCAGAACCCCCATTCTTTGTTTTGCGTTTTTAAAATTTTCTTTGCCATAATTTTGTCCTTTCTTTTGCTTATCTACATTGACATTAATCACTCTGAATAGTCTATACATCAAGTCATTACAGGTGTTTCGTATCATTCGGACACATTAATCAAGTGGCATAGCATCTTGAATATCAAGAGCAGTTATATTTGGCAACAGCGTCATTTCTCTTACTGTAATGTTATTGCTATTATCGTCTTCTCCTATTTCAATAAGGCAGTCCTCACTGTTAAGATTTTGTCTTAATATAATTCTTGCAATTTTTTGTGCTTCTGTTTCACTTGCCGCTTTTACTTGAAGATCTCCGCTAATATTTACCGTTGCGGAAAATCTGATATTATAAGTTGTTTGTTTCATAATTTTATCCTTTCTTATTACTTAGTAATTAATAATTTCACCATCGCTAAAAGTAATTGATGCTATATCAAGATCGCCGCTGGAACTGTCTCTTTTGTAAGTAATAGCCTTAAATCCGTCCAGATCATAAGCTGGGAAGCATCCACACGCACTTATTGCGATTCCGCATTGTTTTGATAATTTTTCAAGTCCATCAATAAATTTTTGAAAATTTGCTTCGTACTTTTCAGCAATTTGTTCTCTAGTTAATTCTTCGGTCATAATCATTATCCTTTCGTTGCTTTGTTTTACATTGACATTAATCACTCTGAATACTCTGCACATCAAGTCATTACAGATGTTTCGTATCATTCAGACACATTAAAAAGAGCTGGGGATTTAGTACCCCAACTCTTTTAAAACCTTATCCATATCTTGTTCCGGCGGTTCACTGTATATCCAATCTTCAGCTCGACTTTCAAAAAATACATCTGAATGTTCTATGAATTTTAATTTCTCTAATACCTCAAGCACTTTATCCAGATTGGTACTGATTTCAAACTTTAATGCCGATACTTTTAAATTTTTCTTTGCCATTGTTACCTCCTTTTTGTTCTACATTGACATTCATCACTCTTGGCAGGGCAAAAGTGAAGTCATTGCAGACATTTCGTATCATTCAGACACATTAATTAAAGGATACGTTCAATATACCAGTTTGAATTTTGTAGGTTATTAAAATTCCAACGCAAGCTGAAGTAAAAATCGGATTCAAAATTATTGTTTGATTTACAAAATGCCGGCAGAAAATTTTTCCGGCTTTCTTGCTCCTTAAAATTATCAAGAGAAGTTTTTAATTCAGCTTTAAATTTTTCCTTAAATTCCGGCAGGGTTAATTCCAAGAGTTCACGAGTTCTTTTGTTTTTTACAATAATTTTTTGTGCCATAGTTCAATCCTATTCCTTTATTATTCATGTGTCTATTAGCCATTAAGGCCTATTTTTCCGAAAGTCCTATAATACACCTGTTGATTTCATTAAAGTCAATATTAATGTTATATTCTGTTTCTAAATTAACAATATCCGTTATAAGTGCGAATTTACGATTCTTCCTGCGTTGGATTGCTGTTTCAATGTCATCGCCAAGCTCTGAAATATGAATTTTATCCTTTTTCAAAAGTCCTTCAATCTTACTAAAATGCTGTTCCAACATTTCTATGTCTGTAAGAAGGTCGTCATGCAACTGTTTTAATATTTCTCTATCTTTTTTATTCAATATGCTCATAAAATGCTCCTTTTATTAAAAAGGGGCTTTGAATGCCCCTTATAAATATTTTTTGAATGTTTCCCTAAAATTTTCCGCCATTTTTATATGGTCTTTAATAGCTTTATCAATCTGACTTGCATCTGAGATATCATAGTTAAGTGTTTGACGGATTCTTGAAGATTTTTTGTCCTCTAAAGCCTGCCAATCCAAAAAACCTAACTTTTCTTCAATTTCGGTTTTGCGTTCCATAAGTTTTTTAAATATATCTTTGTCATTATTGATAAATAATTCCGTTGCGATATACTTATCTTTTGTATTTACTGTTTGCATTATCTGAACACCCTTTTTACCGATTGGAATATATTGATAATGACGCGGAGCAGGATTCACTTGCATTTCACTTTGAAGTTCATCACAGATTTCAAAATATTTTTCCCAGTATGCTTTTTGTAGAAGTTTGGCGGGGGTATTTTCATTGCGTACTTGTTTTGAAGGGAGTTCTGGTTTCAAAATGGGTTCAAACTCTATTTTATCCTCGTTCAAAACTGCTTTAATGATAAATATACCGCAGTAATTTTTATCGAAAAAAAGATTTAACTTTAAAGCGATATTTTTTAAATCTTCTTTTTCGTTCACGATAAACCAAAAAATATACGCTTTTTGATTACCCTCTAATCTACTTACAATTTCTATTAAACCATCTGAACTTTGTGTAAGTTGCGGATAAATAATTTGTAATTGTCGGGTCGGATAATCTTTGAGTAGATTTTGGATAACCGAATCGGCATTTTGTTCAATGTAATCTGAGAAGTTTTGTTTGCTTTTTAAAACTTCAATTGGTGTGATTGTTTCTGTCATATTGACCTCCTTTACTTTTCTGCATTCCTTTGTAATTCTTCTGCCTCTGCTTTATATTGTTTATAAAGAGAATAAAAGCTATCTGCTAAGCGTTTGTGTTCATTTTTCAACTCTAATGTTTTAACTTTTTTATTTAACGCTTTGTGCTTTGTATATTTCTTTTTGCAATATAAAGCAAGAGCTAATCGATCTTTTGATTGCGCTAATAATTTTTGACGTTCTTTTTGTATGTAATACTCTAATTCACTGCTTGTCATAATGATCTCCTTTTTTATCTACATTGGCATTAATCACTCTGAATGCAGTTAAAGTAAAGTCAATAAACAGGTTTCGTATCATTCAGACACAATTACGAATTCCCCATATCAATACTATATGGGCTTATTTCTTTTAGTTTGTTTAATTTTGCTATACCATGGGGCATTACGCTATATCCGCCTTTTGGTGATTCTACAATGGTTGGATGATCTCTATATGCAGTACTAACTAAACTTCGTCTTGATTGTTCATAAGCTCTTCTTGCATTTTGCGGACTTTTATATACAGTCCGAACCCCTTTTTCTCCCTTATATTGATATGTTCTCGGGATATCTCGAATTTTTTTGCTTGCCAGTTTAGATGCCTCATCTAAATATTGTTTAGCCTGAATTTTTGCTTTATCCGCCCTTGCTTGTGCCTCTTTAGCATATTGAGTATAATCTTTTGCTAATTGTTTTTTGCCGAGTTGTTTATACCTTTTGGCAATGGCTCTTTCAGATGCTGCCCTTCTTGAAAATTCATAAGCCTCGTCATCATATTTATATGATTGATTTAACAATGAATTCAATTTATTTTCGGTTTTGGCATCAATAGATTTATTTGCACCACCACCACGACTTCCGCCTGAACCACGTCCTCCCATTTTTACCTGCCTTTCTTTTTATTCCATTTGTTTGTGTAAGGTTCGAACCATTGAAGATTTTTGTATCCCTCAAGTTCGGTCAGTCTGTTTCCATAAATCAAAATACGCTTGGGTTCAAGTTGTTTTAACATCTCTTTAAAGCCCTGCATAAAGAGTCTTTCAGCGTTTTTGTCATTAACAACGCCGACTGTCCCGATTGCAACAACAGAATTTTTAGGAATACCCAGGAATGCGTATTTATAACTGGTTTCATCAGACCAACTGATTGTCGGAATAACTTTTATTCCTTTGCTTTGCCAGTAAGCGGCACACCAGCGGTTTCTGTAAACCTGCCAAATTTGGAATGCTTCAGGGTAATTTGTGTACATTGAAAAATCCGGAGATAAAACTCCTTCATATTTTTTCAACTCTTCTATTTGAGAATCGGCATTTTTCCAACATCTCTCAAACCTGTAATCATCTAAGAAAAAGTGTGCCGTTCCGTTTCTGTTGGAATCTACCCGATAAGGGATGAGCTCTTTTACATCAAACTCATCCGGAATAATATCGGGTATGCCATAGGAATTGGAGGAAGCAAAGAAACCTTTTTCAACATTTTGTACGTTTAATAAATCTCTCCAAGACATATTCAATCCACCTTATTAAATTTTTTAATTAACGATTTCAGCTTTCGCTGATCCCTTTTAGACATTGAAGATTTGTATTTTTGAGCGATTTCAATAATCTGCTCTGCATAATTGCCGGCTTTTTCTAAATCTTCTTTGTCCTGAATAATTGAGGAAGCCTCTTGATTTTCAATCTTTGTCTGACCGTACCTCGCAATTTGCGAGATACAGTCACATAAAGATTTAATCATTGCAGAAAACCACATCTGCTTATTTCCTCAAATCCGCAACTACGGTCAAGAGGTGATTGGCAAATGTTTCAATAGCGTTCACACCCTGATTAAAACAATAATCGTCCAGAGCATTCGGAGAAGTTTTAATCTTTTCTTTCAGTTTTTTCAAACTGTCAAGAGCCGGCTGTGTTGCTTTGGCGAGATTTTCATAGAGTTTTGTAATATACTTGGGAACATTCTTTTCCGCAAGATTAATTACAAAAGGTTCAATTGCATCCCACAGTTCATTCAAGACTTTCCAGTCTTTAAGCCACGAGAATAAACTCATAGTAGTCTCCTTTCTTAATAAACTTGTATTTGTTGGCTTTTATCTTGGTTCTGTACCAAGATATTTTTTGTCTGAGATATTTACCGACACTATTCGGGGATAAATGCGGCAAGTAGTGAAGATAAGTAATATCTATCTTGCCTTCACGTTTGTTTTTGGCTCGTCTTTGGTCGAACTCATAGTGCGTAAATACCAGTTTTTCAGTGATTAAAATTCCGTATTTTACAGATAAATACCCTGCAAGGCAGCATAATGATTCAATCTGTTTTTGAGTAAGCGGATATTTTGTCTGCTTTTTGTATGATGTAAAACCTGCCATTCCGCAGACAGATAAACCAATACAGCCGGTATTTCCACCGCCACAGTGCATTGCATAATTGCCGTCATAGCAGTTTAAGTTATCTTCAGGCTTATGTTTTCCTGCATAGATTCTGCCGTATTTATCCACGCAATAATGGTATGCTGCCAAATCTTCCTTACAGGGGAAATTCGAGCCTGCTGTCCAGTGCAGGCAAATTTTATTCAAGGTTGCCATATTTTTCTCCTCTTATTACTGAATCTCTTGCATTTTGACGGTCAACAAGCAGTTGTTGATATTCTTCTTCCGTCAATGAAGTTTCTATCCCCTGAGCCTGCTGATCCCTGTGTCGTGTTACTTTCCAATCCGTATCATTTAAAAAATTAAGTGCAGTGTTTGTTGTTGTTACAACCTGATTTATTTCTGCAAGTTCCTGTAACTCTTCACTTGAATATTTTTGATAAATCCCGTTTGAGTCTAAATAATACAAATTTGGTTCAGAGGCAAAAACTACACCACCAAACATTACAATATCTTTTCCATTGGATTGCTCTGACAAAAGTTCCTGCCATTCATCATCAGAAAGCTGAATTGCTCCGTCAAAATTTTCGTCATAAAACCCGTAGCCTACATTTTCTTTAAATCCGAAATATTTCATAAAACTCCTTTCATTACCAACCAATGGCAATCCAGTCTATATTTGCACTTCCCTGTTCAAATCTACTGGTAATATGGAATCTGTTAGCCGCAACTCTGTAAACTTGAGCGGTTGAACCTTTATTACCTGCTCCCTGATAATATCCGGCTGCTATTGCAAGTGCTCCACAGGTTGTAGGAAATGCAATAGGGAAGTAAATATCTCTAGATGTCCCCATGCCAAAACCTGTTGCACATCCCCATTGAATAATAACTGATTTACCACTGGTAACAGGAATTTTAAGATATCCGTTTCCCTGCAAACTAACACCCTGACCTAAAACTTGTGATACAATATTTTTTACAAAATCAGTATTTACGGTTGTAGGATTAACAACAGAAGTCCCAGTCCCCATGAATAATTCTTTTGTATCTTCACACCAAAGCGGCATACCGGAGGGAGCAGAGGCGGGTAAATCGGCTTTATTACCACGCCGAATTCGTATATTAGTCGGCATTAAAATGTTCCTCCATCAACATCTCCCATATAAACTGTTGTAAATTCAAGCCCATCTTCAGCTTCATTTACAACAAGGATTTTTCCTTTATTTCCTGTAAGTTCCCCCGGACAATCTGCCAAATCCGTAAAATTTTGCGGAACAAAAGGTCTGCCCTGAATATTTTCCCAGTCAATTACCATATCCAAATCCTTTAATTCGGATATTTTTATCCACTGTGTACCATCACAAACATATTCTGCCCCGCCAGTTTCAACGGTTTCGTCTGCCGTTGCATCAATTACAAGAGCATGTAAACCTGAAAATTTTTCTAATGCATCACGTGCAGCAATATCATCTACAACATAAGCATCCTTAAATACAGAAGGAATTTGTGTTGTGGGAATTTTTCCGTTACCATCCAATGATGCAAGTCCGTTATTCTGTCCTCTTTGTAATGCAATTCTGTTATCCACTGCTGTTGCAAAATCCGTTACGTTGGCTGAAGTATGTGTATGACCTACATCTGATTTTGTTGCGAGATACTCCGCAAGCTGTTGAGCGTTATCAAAAGCTGTTAAAGACTTGCTTTCTCCATTACCTATATAAAATTTCTTTTCATCTGTTGTGTATAAAAGTGCACCTGCCGGAGCTTCACTCGGCAAATTTGCTTTAAGTCCACGTTTAATCTGAATTGTTCCCATAAATAAATCTCCTTTTGTTTCTAAAATTCACCTGCATCAATATTTTCAGCATCATCAACAATACCGTTCTGATTTTTATCGTAAATACTTGTGTTCATTATCAAATCAGGAAGAACAGGCGGCTGCGGAATTTCAATATCTCCCTTGTCCGTAAATAGTCCGCCATCAACAAATTCACAAGAATCAACAACTCCATTGCCGTTTGTGTCATATAACCAAATCGGCATTAAATCAGGGTGTTGATGACTTTTTATTAAATCTGTTACAAATTCCACTGAAGCATACTGGATGCTTGGATCAATTTTTATTTGTACGGCATCGGGATTTATCCCTTTTAATCTCACCTTAATCCATATATCTTTAATTCCGCCCTGTTCCTCCTGCGGTTTATAAGTTAATGGCTGTCTTGCAATTAAAATTAAATTATTTAAACTATCAAAAACACCGACTTCTCTGATATAAAATCCGCCAATATTATGCGGTATTAGAGCCGTTGCAGAAACTCCGTCAACTTCCTGAGTTTCTGCCCGATAAATCTCATTAACCAATGCTGTCTGATCCTGACGCATTTCGTAATATTCGCCGCAAGCATCACCGACAGCAATGTATTTTAAGTCTAATTTCGTTCCGGCTATCAAAGCCGCATTTATCTTCTCAAAACCTATATCTGTAATTATTGAATTAAACTTCATTTCCTCAACAGAAGAAGTCATATTGTAACCTCCTCGCTTGTCAAAATATAACTTGCTATTGGTAAAACTGCTGTTTGTGTGAGATAAATTGTAAGTTTTTCTAGCCATGAACGAACATTTTTATGTGCATTGATTATGTTTACAATGCGTGTTTCCAAGTCCGACTCATAACTTGTTTCTAAATCTACAAAAACTTTAAAGAAAAATGGTTCTCCGTTATATTCAAACCACTCCGCAATATCTGCCCTCAAATCTAAAACTTCAAGTGCACTTATAATTGCGTATTTAGTACCACGATATTTATGTAATTGAATTGCATTCTTCAATAATGCACGCTTTTCCGCTTCCGTTTTACAAAAAATCCATCCTTCATCGCCGGTTATATGATACTGTTCTGCTAAATGAGGCAGAACATCTGACGGAATTGTATCAATGTTTGTCAAATTTAAAACATCCAGTTTTAGTTTTGCGTAGCGTTCTTCACAAATTTCATCAAAAATCTTTAAATTAATATCATCAATCGGTGCCAAATTTCTTGAATTATTGGCGGTTCTCAACCTTTGTACTTCGCTTTGCAATTCTGTTGAATTGCTCCGCTTCGTCAGGTTGTTCACAGGGGCGAGTTCCGCTTCGCTCCACTCTTGCCAAAATTCGCTACTCATCAGCATATCCTCCGATTGTTATGTCATAATTTATCAAATTTGCCCATTGATATTCCTTGATATCTATATCTTTCGGGGTTTCCAGTTCAACTTTGAATACCCCGTAAATGGTGTTTAATATAGATATGATCTGCGTCTGAACAACATTTTTCCCTAATTTTTCAGATAAAGAGACCTTATACTCACGCATTTTTGCATCAATAGTATTTTTAACAGTAGTCGAATCCGCATCAATATATAGAATAATGTTTGCCTTTATTGTAAAATCAACATTCTCAGCAGAAATTACTTTTACACAGTCGGTAAGAGGTCGGATCTTACTATCACTCAAGTAATTTCTGACAATTTGTAAAATTTCTTCTGTAGGATTTCCGTCCTTAGTCAAAGGATAAACATTCACAATTCCCGGACTTGGAGAAGTTATTGCAACGTCTATTATTGATTGATGTGCAGATAAAGTATGAAAACGATATGCTCCTTTACTGCCCGCATTTGAGAATTGTTCAGGAGATTGCCGTATGCGTTCTCTTAAGCTATCAGCAGTTTCATCATCTACTCCGCCGCTTGAAATAGTTATATTTTCAACGGTTGAAATGTAACTTAATGGAGTTACAAGGTTATTTATTGAGCCAAGAGTATAATTATTAGATGCACTTCCGGGAGTTTCACATATAGCCTCTGCTGTAATTGAGGTTTCTCCGGCTTTTAATGTAACCGCTTCAGTTGTTTGGAATATGAATAAGCCGTCTTTAGTTTCAACTTCACACCCTGCATCAATCTTGAAATCAAAATCCAATGCCTCATCAACTGAAAATTTTAAGATCGTATGGGAATAATTTGCAAGAAGTTTGGTTACTCCAAAAGGTTCGCCTATATGTTCCAAAACTTCTAACGGTGCATAACTCAAAAGATTTTGTTTCGCAGTTTCCTGAATTTTCATCCTCAAAACGGTTTCACGATATGCACCGACATCAATCATCAAGCGTTCAATTTGTGCAGGCTGAAGAACTTTGCCGCTTTTTTCTTCATAAGCGGCAATCCATTCTTTTGTAACAACATCTGGATCACGTTCAATAAAATTAGGTTCAGGCAGTTGTGTCATAACTAACCTCCGCAACTCCGTTTGCATTTGAATCTTTTAATGTCCATTCAACTTTTACGGTTAAAGTGGATTCTTCTATCTCAACCTCGATAGAATTTATTTTTATTCGGCTTTCCCACATAGTGATTGCATCTGTAGCCTCACGTACAATATTTGGAGTTGCTTCGTTTATGGGGTAATCAATGAATTTATAGATATCCGAGCCAAAGGTCGGGCGGTGAGGTACAGAGCCTTTTTTAGTTAGAAGTATAATTGCGATGCACTGGTTAATATCATCAGCACCCTCGGCGACACCGCCGATTGCGTTGAGTTTTAATTGCCAGTCAACGTAGGTGATTTTATTTAAATTTGTCATTGGGGTTACATTGTTTTATTAGGAGCAGAAGTTGGACTTCCTTGGTTTCCTGTGTGCGTATGAGGATTATATGTATCTCTCATTGCTTGCATTGATGAGGTTTTGTCAGTAATATCCGCATTGGATTTTATTCCTGCGGTGTTTGTGAAAGTTCCCTCGTGTTCTATGTTCCCGATTAATTTCATTTTTGAAAAAGCAACGATGAGAGTATGATTTTCTTTATCAGCATTTATATATGAGCCGTCTTCAAGGTTTACAGATAATTGTTTTTCACTTTGCGTGGTTGAAACATCTTCAGTAGAATAAATTGCTCCGAGAATTACTCCATCCTCAGAATTTTCATCCATAAGGCAGGCGACTTGCTCCCCGATATCCGGCATTGAATAAAACTTGTCTTTCAATGTTTTTGTCTGAATGATAGGAAGCCAGAAAGATGTTGACTCATCATCTTCAAAACTTACACGAGCCTGAACATTTATTGGATCAATTTGCGATACAATTCCAAACCTTAACACGATTCAACCTCACAATAAGTTTTATAACCGCTTGCCCTATCGATTACATGCCGGGCTTGCTTAATGTGGTATTTGCCTGAAAAATGTCCGACTCCTTTTAGTTCAATATTTGACCCTGCAATCAAATACGGATTTCCTGTAAATTCAAGAGAACCCTCGATTTTAGTGTCAGCAGTTGAGAGTGCTGCCTGAGCTTTTGCAATAGCCTGCTTTCTGTCAGAACACCGAACGGTAATCTTTAAAGTATCGCCTTTTTTGACATTTTCATTTCGGGCAGTAGCTTTAACAACTTTTTTCTTTTTAGGATTGAAGTATGAAACCTGCACTGCTTTATATTTTTGAGAAGTTTTTTCTCTGAGATTTATATGCAGCAAGTCGGATTTATAAAATATCTGAGTAGAATTTGCTCCTTTGAGTTTTTTGACATCATAGAAAACAAGATTATTTTCAGCAATTTTGAAGATGTAGCCGTATTCTTCCGCAAGTTTAGTGAGGAATGTCAAATCACGTTCTTTGTTTTGAGTAATTCTATCGACACGAATATCTGCAACTTCTCCGACTAAAGTGTATCCGTGCTTATCGGCAATCTCTTTTGCTATTTGTTTGAGGGTTTTATTTTCATAACCTTGAGAATTCTTTTGTCTTAAAGGCTTTTTAATGCCGGTGGCAAGACCTTTTACGGTTATAACATCAGGCGGAGTGTCGTATTCCAGTTCATCAATTTCAAAAACTCCGCAATTCAAAAGTTTTTCCGCCTCGTAACCGATATATGCACGCAAAGCATCGCCTTTAGTAGGTATCCACGCTCCCTGCCAGAGTTTTTCAGAATCTTCAAATGTTATCTGAAGTTCGTCAGACTCTCCATGTTCAACATCGGTGTATTCGATAGAAGTAACATAGGGGGAAACGTCTTTAGTTATATTTTTTTGTTCGTAGAATAGTTCAAATATTGGTACAAGCATTATTTAATCTTTCAATTATTGGATTAAATAATTACTGAATAAACTTATTAATTCGCAATAAAAATCGGCTGAACACTTGACAAAAACTGAATTATAGTAAATAATAATAATGTACAACCTAGGAAGTTCTCCCTGCATTTATGCATAGAAGCCTAGGTTTTTTCGTTAGCAGCTTTTTGCATTAATGAATTATATGTATTTAAAAACGTAGATGTCTGTTTTAATATTTCTAACTTATCCTCAGTGAGAAAAGAAAGCATTTCAAGAATATCATTATACACACTAAGAGTTCTATTAGGATATTTAAATATTTTTTCATAATGAAATACCCGATTTCTGAACCTTCTTATTGTATATAGTTTCTTAGCAATATAATTAATTGAGTGTTTATTGGGATAATTTACAAATACACCATAAAAACATTTTGGTTTATTCCAGATTTTTGAATTATATTTTTTTACACATAAGTTAGTCCAAAATCCAAAATTAAGATTGGCAACAACTTTCCCTATTGTAAAAACTTTTGTGGCAGTTATACATTCATCTTTTGTATCATTATACGCTTTAAGCAATGTTTTATACTCACTTGCATCAAGCAGCACATTATTGTTTATTTCATCTTCTATCCAAGTCTCAGAAATATACTTTTTTAAAATATTGTTAATAGAATTTCTTAAAATAACTTCTAATGTACATAATTCAGGATAAATTGCCTGTGAGATTTGTATGTTGTTCTTGTAATTGGTCACAACATCCTGAATAGTATCAAATTCAGAATAAGCAAAAGAAGATAGTCTTTCTGCACTATAAGTAGACTCATATCTTTTCAATTCATCTTCTTTAATCATGCCTAGATTATACTACAAATAAGCTATTCAGTAATTATTTAATTTTCAAAGTACAAAATGGGGGTAAGTTTATCTCTTCCAAGGGGGTAGTTCAAATTGTATTGTTTCTGATTCTTCAAGGACTGGTATTTTGAGTTTTATTCCTGCATCCAAGACAGGTTCAATCGGAATTTCCGGGTTCGCTTTTATAATCTCCTCATACAAATTCGGATTACTGTAATATTTCTGAGAAATCATATCCCAACGGTCGCCATCACGAGTGATATAGGTGTAATATTCCGTCATTTCTTTTTGAACCCTTTATTTTCTTTTTTATCTTCAGGAATTTTTCCGGTGTATTCTCTTAGTCGGACATCGACCTGAACCGACATCAAATCGCCCTCCGGTGAGGCTTGTTCGGTGGTTTGTCCGATTTCATCAATAACGAAAACACCGACATATTCACCGTTTCCTTTGATGAATTTCAAAGGGGTTGCCGCATCTGCGACATCTTTTAAATTTTTTATCTCATCTTCCGGCACGCAGAAATTGCGATGGAAGTTTAATTTTATATTTTCTTCTTGCAAATTTTTTCCTAAAAATTGCAGAATGGGTTTATTTTCAATACGGTCGTGTTGAGCGTAATTGTAGGATACGGTTTCATTTAAACCGTTGAAATAAGTTATTAGTTCAAATTTTATGTCTCCAAGTTGAGCAAACAATTTTAAAATTCCTTTCCCGCCTGTGGTACTCGTGCTGCCGCCCTGCGTTCCTACGGCGGCATAGAACGGTTACTCACTTCGTGCTTCACACACTGCTTACGCATTTAATACGCAACACGTTCCTTACGTTCAAACTCCTTTTTAATAATGTTCACAACTTCATCTTTGTGTTTTTTGAGCATCTTCAAAAACTCTTCTTTTGATTCAGAACCTGAAATTGTGATTGTCGGGTTATAGGTTACAACAATGGATGCCGGTACAGATGAGCGACCTCTCACGTTGGCTTTTAAGCCCCCTGAAAATACTCCCAGGGTCTTAGTCATCGCATTTTGGATAGGCAACGGTTTTAATGTTGATGCAATAGTTTCAACAATTTTGACCTTATGCAAATCTTTAAGCGGCCCAGTCTTTGCTGGGGAATGAGGCAGGTGGTCTCTTATAACTTGAGCAACTTGAGAAATACAGCCTTTTACTTTAGCAATGCCGGACATAATCCCTGCGGCAAGCATACTCGTGATTTTACTTCCGAATTCAAATGCTTTTGTGACAAGTTCAACCAGCTTCACTATTATATTAGCAATAGCTTTACCAAAACGAACGCCCATTTTTTCAGCGGCTCCGCCTGTATCTTCAACAGGTTTTATGAGTTTTTTGAACCAATCAACAATGGCTTTTATAGGTGCAAGAATAGGCGAGAGTGCTTTTCCCATTCTTTGGAATAACGGCATTAATGGCTGTAAACCTTCTTTTAAGCCTTGCCACATACCTTTAAAGAATCCTGAAATTGGTTTCCAATATTTGTAAATTACAAGAGCAACAACACCGATAGCAAGAGCAATCCAACCGAGTGGAGATGTAAGCAAAGTAACAGAAAATGCTCTGAATGCAATAATCGCATTTTTAATCAAGTTTGGAATATTCAAAAAACCTGTTTTGAACGCCTTTAAACCGTTTATAAAATTAGCCGGCATTGATTTTATTGATGTGACAGTCCAATCTTTGAGTGCAATGGATGATTTAGAAATATTTGCAGGCAGAGTTTTTATCCCGTTAATTAAGCCGTTACGCAAATTTTTATCAAGCTGTGCAATATTTCCGATAAAACCGCCGCTCGTTGCAGAGTTTAGTCCTAAAAATTGCATAAGTTTTTGAGAATTTTGCACTAAAACAGGTGTTAAATCTCTAGCATATTTGAGGAATGTTCCATACATTCCGACAAATTTCCCTATGAGTATTGTTGCTGTGCCGAGAACAGTTAAAAGAATTCCCAGCCCTATCGTTCCTATAATTGCACCAAACAAGCCTTTTTGAAGTAAAGGATTATTATTTATTTTTGTTAGAAGCTCATTAATTTTTTGAATTGGTTCGTGAAGATGAGGGAACACAAGCTCTTTCATATTAATTTTTAAGAGCTTAAATTGCTCGTTTGTTGTTTCCATCATGTGTTCAAAGTCGGAATCAACAACACCCTCTGCACTTAGAGCAGATGCTTTTATCCTTTTGTATTCATCAAGATTCTGCATCATTGGTTTTATGAAATTCAAAACCTGTTTATCCTGAAAGACTTCGGAGACCTTAAACACATCACCGCCTGAGAGTTCATTCATCATCTCGATTACTTCTAAGATTGGATCACGACCTTGAGCGGCCGCATCTAAAAGAACCTGTTTGAGATTGACTCCGAATACTTCCTTAAAGTTCTTTACGGCAAGAGGAGATGTGACTTTTTGAATAAAGTTTTCTAAGTTGTTTGCTGCTTCAGATGCCTCGCCGGCACCTTTCATTGCAACCTGTAGGGCAGCACCTAAAGATGCAACGGCAGGTGTCCCTTTCATACCTAGCATAGCCGCACCTGCTGTTAAACTTGGAAATGCAGCCGCCATATCCTTTAATTCAAAACGCCCCTCTTTCCCAGACATTGCAAGGATGTCCATAGATTTTCCGAGGTCAGAAATAGGAACTTTAAGGTTATCGGTTACAGAAAACGCTGTTCTGGCAATATCCTCAATCACAGCTTGTTCACCAGTTGCAGTTCTGCCGATAACATTCATATAATCAAGTGCTTTTGTGGGATCAATACCTGATGCAACAAGTACATTTAAACCCTCTGCAATTTCAGGCCGCATCTGGTTTGTATAACGGGATATTGATGCAAGACGTTTATCCATATCCTCAAGCTGTTTTGCGGATAACTGTCCTACATTGCCAAGTTCTCTTAAACGGTGTTCCATTTGGAATGCTTCAGGAATAGCCTCTGTGATTCCCAGTTTATATGCAAGTCCGCCCCCTGCAAGAGTCAATGCACCTCCGACTTTTGTCATATTCTGCCCGAGTTTGTCTAACATATCTGAGGTGTTTTTGATTTCTCGCTGAAGTTTATCAAACTCATCGTTGGATTTATTTACAGCATCACGAATTACCCTCGACATTTTATCAAAGGCAACAAGCGTTAATGATACTTTCAGCATTGTGTCCAACATTCGTTCAGGCTTTCATTATGGTTATTTGTGTATTTAATGGCTTGATTGCACCAGTAGGCTAAAGTCGGGATTGGCATTTCGGATATTTCCGAATACTGCCATCCCGTTATCTTGCATAAATGGATTATGCTTTGGGAGTCGGGGAGGTAAGAACAGATGTCAGAGCGGTTACTATCTCCGTTTTTTCTTCCGTTTTCTCCGGAATCTCTTTCGCTTTCCCCACTGCTAACTTTCCCGAAATTTCACCTTGAAGAGATAACACGTCTTCTAAGTCCATTTCAAGAATGTCTTCATAGACAAGTTTTTGTCCGTCAATTTCAACAAGTTCGGCTATAAGTGCGTAGGGGATTTCATCTGAAGTCTTTGCTTTAATTTGAGCCTGCAATAAATCCTTGCCTTTGCCCTTTTCAATAATTGCGATTTTTCCTGATGGTAATGTTAATTCTTTTGGCATAGTGTTTTCCTTTCTTTAGTTGACAGAAATGACGAAATAGATTAATATGAATTCAAATTCGTTGGAGGTAAGATGTCTCTCATAACATTTAATAATTTTGTGGAGCAGATATTTGCTGATAACCCTGATTGTTTTTCGAAAAGTACAAAACGAATGATGAAAAGGGTTAAAAATAAACTTATTGCAGAAGATCCTAAAGTCGTTAAATATTTATCCTTTAGTAATGATTTAAAATCTTGTTTTTCAAAAGAAATAATTAAATCATTTATTCGCTTTGGTAGAAAACCAAAATTTACTCGCCTATCAAATATAGGGTTATAAATATTTTCTGACCCCGTTCAAAAAGTGTTCAAAAACGTCTGTATTAAATTTTTCTGTCGGGGGTGGTATAAATTATCATCTGAGCAAATTTAAACGGCTTAAAATCGTTCCTAGAAATTTTCAGTCATTTTTAATGTTTCATATCTTCTTCTTGTTTCTATTTCTACAGGTGAATACGGTACATAGCAGGCGATTAGAGCGAGTGCCAATGCCCAGAACCTGTCAGCATGTCCGTTGACTTCTGCTGTATCTGCATCAAAGCGGATATTTCCTGCTTTTGTAGCAACTCTTCTGATTGAGTGTAAATCTTCACGAATATCGTGGTCTGTGGGGATAAACACCGACTTATCTTCAAAATTGGTTCGCAGGTTAAATGCCATCTCCTCTTTTGATTTATTCGTGAACATTACAGCCTCAACTCTGTATTTCCCGAAATCTCTTTGAGCCGTTTCTGCTAACTGCATTCCAATACCGGTTGAATCAATGCAGCATCTGCGGAGTTTCGGGTGTCTCAGAATTTCTGAAATAATTTCGTATTGGATATGGAACGGTGTTTTTTCTAGGACTTTAACTTTTCTTGTGTATTTTGAATTTTCAAACCGCTCCAAGCACCAGATAACGGTTAAATCTTTTCTTCTCCCTATATCAATCCCGACATATAAATCGCCTTTTATCTCGTCAAGGGATTTTAAAACATCCGGCATCTCGCAAGTTGAAATCAAATCGTAGGGAAGAAAGGCACACGCTTCATCAATCGCAACACAGCAATATTCTTGTAACCAAGTGTAATCGTCAAAGCAGTTTTTTCGTTCTTCATTAAGCCACTCTTCACGTTCTGCTTGAGTTGTTGGTCTGCCGTAAATTTTATCAATCAAGCCTTCATCCACTGCAAGCTGAATCGGGGTTTTGTGGTGTGACCAGTTTAATTTTCCTTTTTCAACTTGATCCAAGAATCTGTAATAAAGACAGCTTTGACCGTTATGTGTTGAAAGAATCCTTAAAGGATATCCCCACGTAATACAAGGTCGTGCCGCTTTCCAAAGTTCAGCAGGGTTGTTGTGAAAAGCGAATTCATCAAGTACAACTTTTCCGCCTTTACTTCTGAATCCTTTAGGGTTTGAAGACAATGCGTGAATTTTTGTACCGTTTGAAAAAGCAATAACGTAGGCTTTGACATCTTTTTCTTTATCCAAGACCTGTTCGCCCAAGTCTTTTGCGGCAATATTAAATAAATTCGCCCATATTTTACAATAGTCAATGTACTCACGAGCGGCGGATTCATCGGCTGATGAAAACCACACCGCAGGAACAGTGCGTTTGACGCAATCTCTTACGTCCTCATAGCTTTGAACATAAGTTGCACCAATTCTTCGGGATTTCTCCCATATTTTTACTTTTGAATTATCGTTCAGCCATCTTAATTGATATGGCAGAAAAAACGGGGGTTTATTCTTGGTCGGCATCTGGTTGTTTTATTCCGAGAATTTCTTCTTCAATTTGAGAAATAAGTTCAGGGGTCAAACCTTTCGGCTTTGCAGGTTTATCTTTCTTAGAAATTATGTCCTCATAGTCTTTGACTTTAGTGAACATCGGGATAATTTTGTTAAAGGCATAAAGTCTGCCGGTATCAACTTTCTCACCGGATTCAAAATCTTCTTTGATACTTTTTAAAAGTTTTCGTGCAAATTCATACATTTCCTCATGAAATGCCTGCTTGGATTTTAAGTAATCTCTGCGTTTTTTGTCCCAATCTTCCTGTTCCTTCCAAGCAAGAACAGTTTTTCTGTTTATATGTAATTTCGTGGCGATTTCATTTACAGTACAATATTCGTACATAAAAAGACGTTCAGCTTCATTGGCTAGATATTGTTTTTTATTATTCAAGCTCAGACTCCAAATTTTTAATCTTCTCATTTAGAACTTGCATCTCTTTTGAAATATCTCTGAGTCTTTTTACTGAAACAAATACTTTATCCATATCAAGATTTTTAATATCTTCGTATGGATTTAAAAGAGCACGAATTAATATAATAAGTCCTGAAGCTTCCGTATCTAAAGTGCGGAAGCTTTTTTTTGCCTCGGCAAGCATTCCTTTCATTTGTAGTCTTTCAGGATTCATGAAATCTCCTTTTTTAAAATCGGACACCAGAGATTGTTATCCATTTTACTTTCAATTCTTGAAAGAAGTGCTGCATGATACTGATTTGTTTCTAACAAATCTTTTAATATTTCAAAATTATCCTTAATGATAAGTTCAAATGCTTTTACTTGCGACTGATGGTATATATACCAAATTAAAAAAATTAGTGCAGGAAAACCGACACTTTCTAACATCGGGTAAATTTGAGTAATAAAATCCATAATACTCCTTTTTTATGAAACGAAAGAAAAGGACTGACGTCCTTTTTAATTTATATATATTGCAGTCTAAACTTTATCCCCCAACGATTTCAAGGCAATATTTGCATTGAACTTTTTATTGAACTTCTGCATGTAAAAATCGCTGTCAAAACACCTTTGAAACCGCATAACGACAACGTTTATACTCCGAATATACAGATTTTTAAAAGGACACCTTTTGAGGTGCAAAAAGTTTAATTTGGAGATATAAGCCCCAACTAAAAAATGGGGAAATCCTACAAAGATATACAAAGAAGGTTAGAAAAAATGAAATTTTACGAAGTTTTTAAAGCCGGAACTTACCCCCAAGGGAAGTTTACTAAAAAAGAAATCGCACAGATTGCAAAAAACTATGATCCGCAATTTTGTGAAGCCCCGATTACAATCGATCATCAGCAATCAGGACCCGCTTACGGCTGGGTTGATACCGTAAAAGCTGACGGAGATAAACTCAAAGTGAGTTTTAAAGAAGTGCCGGAAGAATTTGAACAAGCTGTTAATGACGGCAAGTACAAAAAAGTTTCTGTTGAATTATACAGAAATCTTGAAGGTAAAGGTGCATACCTTAAAGCCGTTTCATTCCTCGGAGCAGCAATTCCTCAGGTTAAAGGTTTAGAACCTATCAAATTTATGGAATCAGAAGCTGATACTTTTGAATTCAATGCTGAAGATGAGCCGGAACAATTTTCACAACAAGAAATTGAAGATTTAAAAAATCAGGTTGCAGACCTTGAAAATCAGCTTACAACATTCAAGGAATCAAACAAAAAACTTGAAACAATCAAATCCTTAAAAGAAAAAATTTCTGCCTTATCCGATGAAGTTGCAACTTTTAAAGAAAAAGCTCAGGGTAAGGAAGAAATCGAAAAAGAATTGAATGACATTAAAACTTCTTTGAAGAAAAAAGAATTTGAAGAGTTCATCGACAAACAAATTGAAAAGGGAACGTTAGTCCCTGCAAACAAAAATATTGTCTTATCTGTTCTTCAAGAGTTAGATAATGTCAAAAAATTCGGCGAGGATTCAACAGTCGTTCTCGACTTCAAATCTTTTATTGAGTCCCTGCCGAATCAAATAAAATATGGTGAGTTTGCTACTAAAGAAAAGCAAACAGACCAAACAAATGAAGATGTGGAAAAATTTGCAAATGCAGATGAGGAAAGCCTTGAGGTATTCAAAGAGGCTAAGGCTCTTGCGGCAAAAGAAAACATCTCATTTAAAGATGCACTGCTCAAATTAAATAAGTAATACCCCGAAACATTGATATAAAAGGAGTTTAAATGGGAAGACTTGAAGAATTACGCATAAATGCGTATCTCTCAGAGGTCGCTCGTGGTTACAGTAATAATGCCTTTGTGGCTCAGCATCTGTTCCCTGAAATTACTTCTGAGAAAGAAAAAATTGACATTTTTGAATTCAACAAGGAAGCGTTCAATCTTTACGATACCGAACGTGCTATCAGGGCGAATTCAAATGTTATCTCGCCGCAAGGATTCAAAAAACATACAACTACCCTCGCTGAACACGATTTGTCATATCCGATTGATTATCGTGAAGAGCAAGAAGCAGAAAAAGTCAAATTACAACTTCACGCAACTAATGTTGTAACGGAAGGTTTGAAGCTGAAACTTGAAAAACAGTGTGCTGATTTGGCTCAAGATGCTAACAAATATCCTACCGGCAACAAAATTTTATTGTCCGGCACATCTTGTTTTACCGATGAAAATTCTGATCCGCTGGGTGTAATCGATGATGCCAAAGATGCGGTTTCATCTAAAATTGCTCAAGACCCGAACACTATGATTATAGGGCAAGCAGCTTGGAAAACCCTCAAAAAACACCCTCAGCTTAAAGGTTTAATTTCCGACAATCTCAATAAATTAGTAACAATTAATTTATTAAAAGAAATTTTTGAGATTGAAAACATTTTCATCGGAAAATCAATCTTTGCGGATAAAGACGGAAATTTTGTCAGAATTTGGCAGGACAACATTGTCCTTGCTTACGTCCCGAATCTTGGTAATTCAAGAACGGAATACGACCCCTCTTACGGATACACTGTCCGCAAAAAAGATGCCCTGCAAATTGATGAATATCAAAAAGAGGGCAACAAAGTTAAGTATATCAGGGCTACCGACATTTACACACCGTTTTTAGTCGGTGCTGAAGCCGGGTACTTAATTTCAAAAGTAAACGGTGAAGCAAAAACGTCACAAACAAGTGGACAAGGAGGTTCTGATGGCTCTGAAGTACAAAGTTAAACACACCTCAATCATGCACAATAAAACTGTGTATAAAGAAGGTTCAACCATTGAACTTGATGACACTCAAGCAAAACGTCTTGAAGATTTTGTGGAACTTCTGCCGAGTCAGTCAGCCCCTGCAAAATCTAAAGCACAGACTCAAGTCTCTAAAACTGCATCAACAGGGAACAAGAAGTCTGAAAATAAAACCTCTGCTAAAAATCAGACAAAAGCAGAAACAAAAACCGAAACTGAATCTCAAACCGTAACTGCGGAAGAAGAATCAAAAGCTGATGAAAAAGGAGGTTCTGATGACAACAAATAAAACTTACAAACCTCTTTTAATTGATTCAACTCTTGCTGCTGCGGATTTGGAACAGCACAGATTTATCGGATTTGACGGCAATTATTGTGCCGCAGGTGCAAAAGCTCTCGGTGTTTCAGATGTTGCAATCGAAAAAGGACAGTATGCACCTGTTGCGGTTTTAGGAATTCTGCTTGTTGAAGCAGCCGGAACAATCGCTGTCGGAGATGCTGTTGCATCTGATGCGGAAGGTAAAGCCGTTAAAGTTGCCGATTCTGCCGTTACAAACGGCTATGCTCTTGATGCCGGAACAGCAGGTCAGGAAATAAGAATTTTGAAAGGCTGTTAATATGGATTATTGCACGATCGAAGATATCGAAACACAAACCTCTACCCCTACTCTTATCCAGCTCACTTCTGATGATGGGCAAGAAGTTGTCGATCGTGTCGTTGCCCAAGAGGCTATCCTTTATTCTTCTACGCTCATCGATGGGTATCTTCGTGGCAGATACACTCTACCCTTAGATGCCCATTTTCCTTTACTCAGAATTCTTGCCATTGATTTAAGCATCCACCGTCTGTATTCAAGACGTATGAGAGATGAAATGCCGGAAGTTATTGAAAACAACTACAAAAACGCAATCTCAACTCTCAAAGATATTCAAAAAGGTGTTATATCCCTGCAAAGCGAAAACGATTCTTTTGAAACAGCCGGATTTAACGCTGAAGAATACAAAACAAATAAGTCGATAATTGACAGGCTTTTTAGTAAGGATCGAATGCTTGAATATTAGAGACATTGAGAATTCAATAATTGAAAAATTAAAAACAACGTTCCCTGAAGTTCTTGTTCAAGGTTTTCCCGATAAGCCTGCTGAATTCATTTTATTGCACCCTGTTGGAGCTTTACTTGTGCATTATCAGGGAAGTAATTACACTTCAACAGATGCACTCGGATTTATTTCTCAGGAAAATAAAAAAGAATTTTCAATCACTGTTGTAACCCGAAACCTCAGAAAAAACGAGGGAGCATACGAATACATTGACAAAATTAAAGCCGTTCTTACAGGTTTTGCACCTGACGGCTGTTCAAAATTGAGTCCATCAAAAGATTTTTTCATCTCCGAAAAAGCCGGCATCTGGCAATACGGAGTTAATTTCACACTAACCACAACGAATATACAAGACTTAGAAATTTAATTTTTACCCCCAAGGAGTTTACATATGCCTGCAAGTTTTCTTCATGGTGTTGAAACCATAGAAATTACTAAGGGTGCAAGAACAATTACGACTGTAAAAACCGCAGTTGTCGGAATTGTCGGAACGGCACCGATTGAAGATGTTGAAGACGAGTACAAAACAATCAATACCCCGACCTTGATTATGAATGAGATTGAGGCTGTAAGGTATTTCGGCAATCATAAAGCCGGATTTACTATACCTCAAGCCCTGCAAGCAATATTCGATCAGGGTGCCGGAATTGCGATTGTTATAAACGTCTATGACCCTGAAAAACACGAAGATGTTTCAGATGTCACAGTCGGCGAAATAAACGGAAGTGTTGATGCTCTTACAGGCAAACGTACGGGAATGAAAGCCTTTGAAGATTGTTATTCTTTATTTGGCTATTACCCTAAAACAATTATTGCACCTGTATTTTGTGAGGAAACGGCTGTTGTTACTGAAATGAACACCATTTGCGATAAAATTCGTGCGATGGGGATTGTGGACGCCCCTGTTGGTGCTTCTGTTCAGGATGTTATTACAGGACGTGGGCCGGAAGGTACAATCAATTTCAATACTTCATACGAACGCATAATCCTTTGTTATCCGCATTTAAAGGTATATGATTCAGAGTCTGATTCCATAAAATTACAGCCGTATTCACAAAGGTTAGCCGGTGTAATTGCGGCAAAAGATGTTGAGAAAGGTTATCACTGGTCGCCTTCAAATACTGAAATTCAAGGAATTGTCGGAGTTGAACGGCAATTAACTTCAATGATTAATGACCCGACATCTGAAGTTAACGCTTTGAATGAATGCGGTGTTGTAACTGTATTCAATTCTTACGGCTCAGGTTTCAGGACGTGGGGCAACCGCTCTGCTGCTTATCCGAGTTCTACAAATCCGACCAATTTTATAAACGTCAGAAGAACCGCAGATATTATTCACGAATCGGTTGAATATTCAATGCTCCAGTTTATGGACTACCCGATTGATAACGGCTTAATTGATTCAATCTGTGAAACCGTAAACCAGTTTATTAGAACTTTAATCGGTCGTGGGGCATTGATTGACGGCAAGTGTTCGTTTAATCAGGACAAGAACCCTGCAACAGAAATCGCAAACGGACATTTAACGTTTGACATCGAATTTATGCCTCCGACTCCGGCTGAAAGAATTACGTTTGAATCGTTTATAAATATCGAACTGTTGAAATCTCTGGGCGGTTCATAATGTATGCAATTGTCAATGACAGAGGAGTTTTAGAGGTTCACACCGATTGTGCGGACATTTGCTTTAACTGCAAAAACATCTACAAATGTCCCTTAATCCAAGCCATAAGCAAGGAGTATGTCATTATGCACTATTCGGACGTGGAGATTAGGGATTGCGGTCTTTTTAAGAAGTCTTAGGGAGTTTTTATGTCAAAGATAGAAATTAATAAATTAACCAATGCTAACGTTTATATGAACGGCATTAACCTGCTCGGACGTGCTGAAGAAGTACAGCTCCCGCAGATTAAACATAAAATGGCGGAGCATAAAGCCCTTGGTATGGTTGGTTCTGCTGAATTTTTTGCCGGGATAGATAAAATGGAATGCAAAATCAAATGGAATGCACTTTATCCGAGTGTTATGGCTATATGTTCTAATCCGTTCTTAGCAACAATGATACAGGTCAGAGCCAACCTTGAAACCTACAACGGAACGGGAAGAATTAAGGAAGTTCCTGCAACTGCTTTTTTAATCGGAACTTTTAAAGAATTTCCGCTCGGCAATATTAAGCCGCAGGAGAATGCCGAATATGAAACAACTATGGCTGTAACCTATGCCAAGTTAATCGTTGACGGAGTGGAAATTTTTGAAATAGATGTTCTTGAAAACATCTATAAAGTCGGAATGGTAGATATGCTCGCCACATTCAAAAAGAATACGGGGGCTTAGGGGTAAATATTATGGAAGAAAGTATTCTGAAAAAATCAAGCTCCAAACATTCTTTGTCAGAAGAAATTGCGACCCGAAAAAGAGCATTAAATTTTTATTCTCTGGCAAACATTCTCCCCGATCCTGATATTGTTCTCAGAAAACAGGGGAAAGATATTAGGATTTACAAAGAACTTCTTTGTGACCCTCACGTTTTTGCCTGTACTCAATCAAGAAAAGCAGGTGTTTTATCTCTTGATTGGGAAATCAATCGTGGTTTGGATAAAGACAAAAATGCTGAGGCGATTGAAGAATTACTTAAAAAACTGGATATTCATAAATTAATAAGTGATATTCTTGATGCAACGCAGTTTGGGTATCAGCCATTAGAGATTATCTGGAAGAAAACAAAATCAGGACATGTTCTGCCTGAAAAGATTATTGCAAAGCCGCCGGAATGGTTTTGTTTTGATGATGATAATAATTTAAAATTCAGAACGAAAGAAAATTACTACGGCGAAATTGTTCCGGATAAAAAATTCCTGCTTGCTCAAAATAATCCGAGTTACAACAACCCTTACGGCGAGAGAACATTATCTCGTGTCTTTTGGTCTGTAACTTTTAAAAAGGGCGGACTCAAGTTTTGGGTTGTGTTCACTGAAAAATACGGAATGCCTTATTTGATAGGCAAACACCCACGAGGAGCATCAAGAGAAGAAACCACGACTCTTGCAGATATGTTAGAAGATATGGTTCAAGATGCAATCGCTGTTATTCCTGATGATTCGTCTGTTGAAATCCAAGAGGCAAACAAATCTTCATCGGCTGAGATTTATGAAAAACTCATCGACAAGATGAATTCTGAAATTTCAAAAGCAATATTAGGACAAACCCTTACAACAGAAATAGGCTCAACAGGAAGTTATGCGGCTGCAAATACGCACATGGCAGTTCGTCAAGATATTATTGATTCAGATAAAAAGCTTGTTGAAAGTGTTATAAATCAACTTATCCGTTGGATTTATGAAATTAACTTTTCTAATGAAGAAGTCCCTATTTTTCAGTTATATGCACCTGAAGATGTGGATTTGACACTTGCCCAGAGGGATAAAATTCTCTCCGATACCGGAGTGAAGTTCACTAAAGAGTATTTTATTAAAGCCTACGGTCTTGAAGATGAGGATTTTGAAATACGAGAGGAGTTGCCGCCTGCAACAAGTCCGCAGTTTAAAGAATTTAAAGAAAGCGAACCGTCTGTTCCCGGACAAGAACAAATAGAAAATCTGCTTGAGTTTATTTCCACGAAAAAATTAAATGAACAAGCTCAACAGATGATTTCGCCTTTAATTTCACTCCTTGAGGATTGTGATGACTTTGATGAGGCTTACGAACTTTTAACGGATAAAAATCTGCATTCAAAGAAGTTCGAGCAATCACTTCAAAAAGCACTTTTCCTGTGTGAACTGCAAGGGAGGTCGGATGGACTTGAATAAAATCCATACAGGGCACGCACTGGAAATCTTAAAAACATTTCCAGACTCTTCCATAAATATGTGTATTACTTCTCCTCCATACTGGGGATTGCGTGATTACAAAACTGATCCTGTTAAATGGCAGGATGGTTGGCTTGGAGAACTCGGCACAGAACCTGATTTTAATGCCTACATTAATCATCTTTGTGACATTTTTGATGAAGTAAAACGTGTTTTAAAAGATGACGGCACCTGTTGGGTAAATATTGGTGATACTTATGGCGGTTGTTCTTTAATTTCCTCTTATGGTGTTAAAGCAAAAGGAGAGACATCTTTTTTAAAGAGTGTTGAACATTTGCAAAAAGTTGCCCATACTCGTGGAAAATACTCAAAAAGTTTACTTCTTATCCCGTTCCGTTTTGCTATTGAAATGTCAAACAGAGGTTGGACTGTCCGCAATGTAATCATCTGGCAA
>UMGD01025176.1_pt1 | contig 29913 bp, 28 predicted proteins | sample 1965201 | NCBI WGS metagenome assembly UMGD01 (sample SAMEA4836066, study PRJEB28245) | human gut metagenome | biome: gut microbiome; material: fecal sample | place: Denmark | collected 2008 | reverse complement strand
GAATTTGGCAGGGCATTTTGTGGGAATCTGGTAATACCGTTGAGACGGTAGTATTGATGTCAAGGAAAGATAAATAAAGGCTAAAAAGTGGCGTATTTCTGGGCTTTTTCTAAGGTTGGTATCATCGTAAGAAGCCTTGCGGAAAGCTCGGTTTTCTTGTATGGAAACATATCTACTTTTCGGTCTGACTGGAGAGAAATTGAGTACCGGAGAATAGCGGTAGGGTTTAGGCTGTAGATTAGATGTCAGGGGTTGTGGAAGTGATTTAGATAACAAGGCTGACCGCAGTTCAAGCCACTCGATACTATGGGGCAGACTTGGCAGTGGAATAGATAACAGAAAAAATTACTGTATAAGTGGAGGATAAAAGATGAGTAAGAATTCACAAATATTGTTAGAAAATTTAATTGAACAGGAATTTCAAAACAATGATAACTATAGCAGCATATCAGATTATTTTGAATTTTTTTCAGCTAGTCAAATATTGAAAAATCAAGGATTAAGTGACGATGAAGTAGATAATGGTATCGTGGGAAAAGGATTGGATGGAGGATGCGATTCGATTTATTTATTTTTGAATAATTTACTTATTACTCCAGATGTTGTTGAGCATATATCTGCTCCAAAAGATTCTATTCTGGAAATGATAATTATCCAGTCAAAAAAAACTACTTCGTTTGGAGAAGATGCTGTGATGAAGTGGAAAACTATCTTCGACAATCTTCTGGATTTATCCAAAACTATAACCGATTTTACGCCAAGGTATAATACTGATGTTTTGGAAGCATTTACTACGTTTAGAGATACATATACACGTTTGATAACCAGCAGGGTAAAATTGAAATTCAGATTTTATTACGCAACATTAGCCTCTGAATTACATCCTAATGTAATTCAGCAGGCAGAAGAATTGAAAGATACTATAAGAGGATTATTTCCGAATGCAGTTGTAGATGTAACATTTGTTGATTCTGATACTCTGTTTGATATGTACAATGCGGTAATAGAAAACAGAGTGAATCTTAGGTTTGCGGATATCCCAATTTCGCCAAATCAAAAAAATTATGTTGCATTGGTTGATTTGAAAAGTTATTTTAACTTTATAGTAGATGATGAAGGTAATGTGAGAAAGAGTTTTTTCGATTCTAATGTGCGTGATTATCAAGGGAAAAATAATGTAAATAGTAGTATATCTGAAACACTGCATAGAACTGATAATAATGATTTTTGGTGGTTGAATAATGGAGTTACAGTACTGGCATCAGAAGCTACATTGGTAAATAACAGAGAGCTACAAATCGTTAATCCTGAAATTGTTAATGGATTGCAAACGTCAATGGAGATATATAATTATTTTTCCGAAAATAGAGAAGCATTAGAGTCAGAAAAACGTTCCGTATTGCTAAGAATAATTGTTCCTGATAATGAAGAATCAAGAGATCAAATTATTTTTGCAACAAATAATCAGACCAATATTCCAAAAGCAACCTTACGGGTTACTGATCCTATACATCTTCAAATTGAAATGTATTTTAAGAGTAGAGGATTATTTTACGATAGAAGAAAAAATTACTATAAAAATCAAGGACGTAAGCCTGCAGAGATCGTTGGCGTATCTTTTCTTGCACAGTGCCTCATAACGATTTTCTTGAAAAAGCCAGATTATGCAAGAGCAAGGCCATCAACATTACTGAATGATGAAAAAACATATAACGAGTTATACGAGAAGAATAATGATTTAGAGGTATTTTATAGGGCTGCTGTGCTCGGCAAAAAAATTCAGAAAAATGTAAGAAGCGTTTCTGAATATTCTCCGGCAGAAAAAAGCGATATTTTATATTATGTGCTGTATGCAGTTATTGCAGATGTATTGAATAAGACAAATATTACTCCGTCTGATATTAAGGACTTGGATATGGACTCTGTAACGGATACAATAATTGAAAATATTAGAAATAGAGTATATGAAATATACAAGAAGCATGGAGGAAATGGACGTGTGGCCAAAAGCGCAGAATTTATACAATATATAGATAATATGTTAAACGAATAAAATCAAATAACCCTCCCGGCCATCATGGTCAGGAGGGTTTCGTACGTCTATGGAGTTATGCATCAATATCGATGCTGACACCGGATTTCAGTTCAACCGTGATGCGGTCATCCCAGATGGTTATCTGCTTGACCCAGTGTCGCACCAGTGACTCGTCGAACTCGGTGAGGTGGGCGGTCTGCTATGAGATGTAATCTTGCAGGTCGTTGATTCGCTTTATCTGCTCATCTCTTGCAGCCGTGTCAACGGTGGTCTGCTGTCGGAGCTCTCGGAGTCTGAAAATCTCATCGGCAATCTCGTCGTAGACTTCTTTGCTCTGAGCTTTCTGGATAAGCTCTTGCTGCAAGGCCATCAGCTTCTCATCGATGTTTTTAACGGAAGTGGCCTGTGAAGCTCGGATAACCGAGGCTATATTAAGTAGCAGCTGTGCCTGATAGCTACTTTTGTCTCCAAGCATCTGGTTGATTGCTTTGACGACGGCATCCTGAAGGATCAGCTCGTTGATGGTTCGGGCGTGGCATTCCAGTCCGGTTGATTCCAGTCTGCTGATGCAGCGCCAGACGATGGACTTGACACCTCGATTGTTCCAGTGGAGCCTTCGTATTGTCTACAATCATTCCAGCATCCGTATCTTCCTTGCCTTATATACTTCTTCAGCCACCAGTGGTTTACCGTCTTTCTGTGTAGCGGATAAGAGCTTGGATGGCTTGGGCATCTGCTGACCTTCTAAATCTGCGGCTTGATCTTCAAACTCGATGACAGTCAGTTTTCGATTGCTCGGATTACCCTCAGTGATTTTGTCAGCTAAGGGCTTTTTCTTGGCTCCGGCACCGATACGAGCGCCGCCACGGTTGGTTCCGTCCTTAGCCAAAATGCTTCACCTCCTTGTCCGGGGCCTATTACCCCGATTGAAAACGCGTTTTTGTGTGTGAGCCCCCACGCCCGTTCCCCGGTGACTTCACCGTAGAGAAGTGGACCGCCCCTACCGGTTGTGTCAACGGTCGCCGTGTTCCGCATGAATCTTGGCATGGCAGGATTTGCAAAGAGCCATCAAGTTCTCTCTATCATGCGTGCCGCCTTGGGAGAGGGGCTTCACATGGTGTATCTACTCGGTTGGTGTGTAGACACCGTTCTCAAGGCACCTCTCACAAAGAGGGTGGGCAGCAGCATAGCTGTCACGGATACGTTTCCATGCACGTCCATAGCGACGTTTGGTATTTGGGTCTCGGTCGTACTTCTCGTAGCGTTTGGCTTCCTTCTTTTCATGTTCCGGACAGAAGCGTCCGTCTGTCAGATTAGGGCAACCGGGATAGGAGCAGGGACGTTTTGGTTTTCTTGGCATCGTATTCCTCCTTCCGTTTGGGTATAAGAAAAGCCCTGCAGGACTCGTTCCACAAGGCTTTCTGCGATTCTCACTTTCGCTAGTATAATAATATCAGAAGAGCTTAGTGTCTTTCTATGTCATTTCATGTCCACCTTCATAGGAAGCAGGAACTTTTACTTCTTCCAGTGCCTTTCCATGAAGTTTGTGGATGTAACGAAGCTCATATCCCATATCAACAGCAATCTGCTCCCATGTGATAAAGCAGAGGTAGCGTTCCTCAAGCAAGGTCTGGTATTCTGTATTGCCGACCTGTTTGATAACCTCTACGATTTCCTTCTTTAACGCCACCAGCTCCACAACGTCTTTGCTGATTTCATCCTCCAGCTCGATGATGTCAAGAATGGCGGATTCCATTCGAGAGCCTTCACGGTTAGGGCTCTTTGGCATATCGGAGTAGGACGGTGTGCAACGGGTAGCTAATTCATTTAAGGAATCTATCTGTAACAGTTTGCTTTCGATTCTATTATCCAAGTAGCGTGCTTGAGATAAGTATTCTTTTGCAGTCATTGATTGGTACCTCCGAAAAAATAGATTTCCCTCGGATTGGCACGGATTGTCGTATTTTGTCGAAGATTGTCATAGGTTTGCTTTTACCGCATCGATAAGGACATTCTGGGTCAGTTCCTTTTTGGACAGCGCCTTTAAGATGCGCTCGTCGATGGTTCCTTTTGTGATGATGTGTTCTATCACCACGGTTCCGGAGGTCTGGCCCTGTCTCCAGAGACGGGCGTTGGTCTGCTGATATAATTCCAGTGACCATGTCAGCCCGAACCAGGTGAGAGTGGAACCACCAGCCTGCAGGTTGAGTCCATGACCGGCAGAGGCCGGGTGGATGACTGCGACCGGTATCTTTCCGGCATTCCAGTCGGTGATGTCCTTACTGGATTTTATTTCTCTCACATCGAAGCGTTTCTTGATACGGGAGAGGTCGTGCTTGAACCAGTAAGCCACAAGGACTGGTTTGCCGTTTGCAGATTCGCTGATATCTTCCAGAGCATCCAGCTTTCTATCATGGAATTTGACGATGTCGCCAGTATCGGCATAAATGGCACCATTGGCAAGTTGGGATAGCTTTCCGGTAAGAGAAGCAGCATTTGCAGCAGTAATTTCATCATCAGGGAGCTCCAACACCAACTCCTGTTTTAATTTCTCATATCGGGTCACTTCATCGTCGGATAAATGGACCTCGTATTCGGAGGAGATGAGCTCCGGCATCTTCAGGTGGTCTGTTGATTTCATGGAGATGGTGATATCGGAAATTTGGCTATAGATGCGTTCCTCGGCATAGGGCTGCGGCTTATAGGAATAGATAATCTGACCATTTCTCTTGTCCGGCACAAAGTAGTTGTTTCGGTACTCGGTAATGAAGCGTCCGAGGCGTTTTCCTAAATCCAGCAGTCGGAACTCAGCCCATAAATCCATAAGACCGTTGGAAGAGGGTGTTCCAGTCAGGCCGATGATACGCTTGACGCTAGGTCTTACCTTCAGCAGGGACTTGAACCTCTTAGAATTGTGATTCTTGAAGGATGAGAGCTCGTCGATGACCACCATATCGTAGTCGAAGGGAAAGCCACTGGACTCGATGAGCCACCGTAGGTTTTCTCTGTTGATGATGGTGATGTCTGCACCTGCCATCAAAGCAGCTTTTCGTTCTTTTGGTGTTCCTACGCAGACAGCGAAGGTCAGGTGTTTCAAGTGTTGCCATTTTCTGATTTCGGCAGGCTATGTGTCTCTGGCTACTCGAAGTGGGGCGACTACCAGAATGCGATGGGCCTCAAAGCTGTCGAACAGCAGGTCTGCGATGGCAGTCAGGGAGATGACTGTTTTTCCAAGACCCATATCGAGCAGGACTGCTGCCACAGGATGTGTCTCAATATAATCGATGGCGTAGGCCTGATAATCATGAGGTTCGAAGTTCATCAATCATCCCTCCAATCTGCTCGATGCTATCAATCACATACACACGAAAGCCCAGAGAGAGAAGGAGCCTGTGACGTGCTTTTTGCAATGGACGTGGGGATTCTCCCGGCGCCTTTAATTCTGCAAAGGCAAACTTCCCATCAGGTAATAAGATAAGGCGGTCGGGCATTCCTGCAAAATTCGGAGACACGAACTTCGGTGCGATACCACCAGCCTTTTTTACAGCGGTTGCTAGTTTCTTTTCTATCGTTTTTTCTAACATACTTGTCCTCCATCAGGCCGTTAATTTGAAGATGTGCAAGGTGTATCAATGGTATTTTCCATACTTTTTCTTATTGATATTTTTATAGGACTAAGAAAAGTTTTATATAACACATTGATACACCTTGTCATTTATGGCCTTAATTCATAAAATCCTCGTCTGCACCAGTATTCTCACGTAAGCACAGACCCTTAAAGTAGCGCTTTCTGCTCACGGTGATTCGCTCAAAGCCAGCCTTCTCCAGAGCAAAGTAGAAGTCAGCGGTACTGCGAACATACTCGTTGCAGTCTAGAGAATAGTTGCGGTACGCCTGATAAAGAGAAGAGGAGCTTTCTTTATAGGACGGGGCGACCTCGCATTTATCTGCAAGGAAGTGACCGAACCAGTCGTTCTGACTGCGGTATTCATCAATGGCTTTCTGCACTAGGTCCGGCACGGGAATCTGGTAATCAGACTCGATGACCTTCTTGGCACCTTCGATGACCCACGCCAAAATGCTGCCGCCAGCGTTGTCGTACAGATACTTGCTGTAATTCTTGATGTCGCTGCTGCCAGTAATCTTGGCATTGAACGGGATGACGATGAGTCGTCTCCAGATGCCATCATCGGATGCAGAGACACGAGGCAGATGGTTGGTGTAAAGCACCAGCGTGTGGCAGGGCTTGAAAGAGAATGGGTCCTTGTATTTCTTTTCTGCGAAGACATCATCGGTGGAACAGAGCTGCTTGACGGTAGAATCATTCAGTCTGGCTCCCTCCTGCATTTCAGCTGCAATAAGAAGTCTCTTACCTTTGACCTCTGCCATCTCCGGTTTGATATTTCTGCGACAGCCAACTGTAAGAGTATCTGCAGAAATGTTACCGGAGTAAAGATCGAGCACTCTGGAGATAGCATTCCAGAAGGTGGACTTACCATTGCGTCCATCACCATAGGCAATGATGAGTGCCTCCACATAGACCTTGCCGATAGCAGCCAGACCACAAATCATCTGAACATAATCGATGAGTTCCTGATTGCCCTGAAAGATGAGGTCAAGGCAGTCCAGCCAAATTTGCTGTCCTTTGTAATTTGGAGACACCGATGTGATTTTGGTAATGAAATCTTCCGGCAGGTGTTCTCTGGCACCAGCCATTCCTTTACGTAGGTCATAGGTTGCTTCCGGCGTACACATAGCGAAGCAATCGGCATCAAGGTCACGAGGTGAGATTTCCAGCATCGGGCGAGATTCCTTAAGTGTAGAAGTAATATTCTTGGAGTCCCTGCGCTTTACAGAAAACTGCTGGTATGCCTTTGCAGCCAGAAATTCCTGATAGGCTTCCAGTTGGTCCTCGTTCATCAGCTGCTCAGCCTTGTTCTTTGTCATGGAATCAAGCAGAGACTGTGCGCCGGAGTTTTTCAGCTTATCGAGTGCTTCGAGCATATCGTTACCAGCTTCTTTTAACTGTCTTCTGGTAAGTTCGTGAGCCACTGCCTGCGCACCCGGTTCGGATTCCTGCCAGTAATGGTCAGAGTATCGGATAAAGTGGGTGGCCGGAGAGTAGCGGAGCTCACCGGAGAAGTATTTTGCTAACACCTCAGCTTGTCCGACATCGGAAAAATCTCCGGGTTTGTAACAGGAAGGGTCATTATATACTTCCGGTGCAATGTAGCCATCTTGTTGGGAGAGTCTTGCATAAAAGCGCTGGGCACTGTGCCAGATGGTGGCAAGCTCGGCTGCCTCTAGCGGAGGTACGCATTTAGCGGATTCTTCAATAAATGCCTGATATGCTTTGTCGCTGTCGCCGTATTTCTTGATGACGCGACCTGCAAAGCGAGACATCGTTGCATTACGGCTTCCTTCTGGAATCACAGCTCCATCATACTGTCCGTCGGGTAAAGCCTCATCGAAGAGGTCATCTTCCAGAAATTCGGTCAGATTCATGCGGCCTGGATAAAGAGCAACATCGGCAGCAGATGTACCGAAGAAGAATCGCGCGGCATCCAAGGCTTGTGTATCGAAATACGGGAAGATGGAGTTGACCAGCTTCTTCATATCGCTGTAAAGAGAGGCATCGGATACATATTCGATTGGAAACAGGACATGGAACTTCGGCCTTGCAGACTTACCGTTTTTCTCACGATTGTTGTAGCGGCTATAGTGGATAGCAAAGCTGACACCAGGAAAGGCCTGCATGATATCGTCAGGGGTGACCCAGTCATCCGGATTCGCGGAGTGATCATTATCGCAATCCACAGGAAGGCAGTCGCTACCGATGAAGTTATCGCCGTTGCGGTAGCTGTTTTTATATTCGGCGCAGACATAGTCGTGGCAGATGGCAGCTTTCAGACTGTCCTCATCTAAAATGACATGCTTATGCGGATAGGAGCAGTTACCGGGATTGCCGGTAACGTCCGCAGAATAAATGGTGAACATTAGTCATACACCTCCTTGGATTCGTCTTCCAGAACCTTGGTGATAAATTTCAAAGCTCGAATCATGGTCTCCAGCTCACAGTCACCACCGAGGCAGACTTCAAAACCGTTACTGCCGCAGCGAGTGGTATAGCTATGGATTTCCATGTCCGTGCAGGCTGCATCCTGAATACGGAAATAGGTGCGGCCACCATGACCGGTGTCACACCACCACAATAGCCAGTGGTACCTGCCTCGACCTCTAAAATGTTGCAGCTGACAACGTCTCTGCTATAGGTCGTGATTTCGGTTCCGTCTTTTAATATTCTTGAATTTTCTTTTACTTCGTACATGTGTTAAACCTCCTATCTCAGTGAAATAGCGCAGGCGGTAGTTCTTCCACTTGGCTCGTTTGATTTCTGCTTCCATGCCGGAAGGGATATGACTTCCAAAGACCCAGACCTCAGAACACTTGCTCATGATGGCATTTCTGAAGAAAAGACCGAGTTCACGTTCCTTCTGGTCGGTATCATTCAAAAACTGTGGAAACAGCAGGTGCGGTGCGATAGGGATATATCCTTGTTCCACTGCAAAGCGGCTGTAGGCTCTGGCGGCAGCTACGTTCTTTTCGATGTCTCCGGCAAAGGGAGAGCAGATATATACAATTGGTCTGAAAGCACGCAGTGCCTGGGTCTCACTTTCGATAGAAGAAAGAGCGCCGTAAACAGTAGGGTCAGGATAGCCTTCGCTGTTGTATTTGCTGATTGACACGTCAGATTCCTCCTTTCCGGATGGACATAAAAAGGACGCCCATCTCTAATATCCACTGGAGATGAACGTCCCATTTTGACGAAAAACAGAAATGAAATTTTCTATCTCCACTACTAAATGGAGATGAGTTTGGCGTTTGGCCGAAAAAATCTAATCTTTTTTATAAAAAGGTGTCGCATAGCCATCAGCTCTTAAAAGTAGTCCCTTGGCCCAAGGTGAAGTACGGCCCATTTGTTCACAGACTGCATCTAAGGACATGCGAGGGTCCGCTTCAATGACCACTTCATCGTGAATGTGCATGACAATGGAGCAGCAGCGGAGTGTCTGCATGGCATAGCAGAGAATATCACGGGCCGTTGCCTGCACGATGTTCTCGACAAATTTCGGGCCATAGGAATCGAGACGCTCCCATTTCTTGGTGCCACCGACACCTTCATAGGTGATGCACTGACCACCGAACTTATTCGTTCCAATCTTCGGTTTCACATATGCGAGCTTTCTTCTCGATGGGAGAGTGATAAAGAGCATGCCACTTCTGCAGGAGAAGGTCAGACCATATTCGGAAGTGGTGTGCTTAAACTTTACGGCCTCCATGACAGCTCGGTCCACATCCCACCAGAATTTGACGATGTTTGGATTAGACTGCCTCCATGCATCGACAAGCGGAGGAAGCTCCTCTTCAGTGAGTCTCATATCCAGAGCACCCATTGCTTTTAAGGCACCGACCGAGCCTCCGTAGCCGAGGGCAAGCTCAGCGATTTTGCCTTTTTGTCTCAGGTGGCCATTGATGCCATGCTTTTCAACAGGGACTTTGAACATCTGGCTGGCAGAGGCGCAGTAGATATCGCCGCCTTTGGCAAAGACCTCTTGACGCCACTTCTCGCCGGCAAACCATGCGATGACACGGGCTTCAATAGCAGAAAAGTCCGCTACCAGAAATTGCGTTCCTTCTCTTGGAATGAAAGATGTACGGATGAGCTGGGATAGTGTATCCGGCACATCTTCGTAGAGAAGCTCCACAGATTCAAAGTTACCGGAGCACACTAAAAAGCGTGCTTCCGCAAGGTCTGATAGATGGTTTTGTGGTAGGTTTTGCAGCTGGATATTACGACCTGAGAATCTACCGGTTTGATTGGCACCATAAAACTGGAACATGCCACGGGCACGACCATCTGCGCAAACGGTCTTTTCCATCGCCTGATATTTGCGGACAGAGGACTTGGCCAACTGCTGCCTTAAGGTGAGGACCTGTGAGAGCTTTGGAGAAGCAGACTTTAGGAGCTCCGCCACAGCCTTTTTGCCAAGAGTATCTGTTTCCAAACCATTGTCAGAAAGCCAAGCCTTCATCTGCTGGACGGAGTTAGGATTCTCAAGTTCTGTGATTTCCTTCATGGTTTTGGTCAGCTCCGTTCTGGAGCGAGTATCCATTTCGATGGCAGCAGCAACAAGCTCCATGTCCAAACGTACACCACGGTCGTTGATTTCTTGGTCCATGTGGTATTCATCCCACACCTGAGCTGGCACCGGAAACTTTGCTAGTCTCTGCTGGATTCCCATTTCGGTCTCTACATCACGGATATTATATTTTTTGAACATGGCCCATTTGTCCGGAGCATGGAATGGACGATTTCTTGTACGCTGTCCATTTGTCTTTGTTGGAGCACAAGGCTGGCAGAAGTATTTGATGAGGTCTTTTCCTTCTGTGAGCTTTTGCTTTTCAAGTCCAAGAACCGCTCCGACTCCTTCAAGCGATAAGGGAAGCCCCATCGTGGCGGCCCATACCATGGAGCAACGCCAGCTTTCCGGATCCAGATATTCTCCGGTCGGATAACCTAAGAAGCGAGAGAGGCAGATACGTTCAAAAGTAGCGTTGAAGGCCCACTTGATGACAGTTTCATCCTCCAAGGCAAGAAGGACCTCTTTCGGAATCTGTTCTCCACAGGCGAGGTCGATAACCTGAACGGGCTGGCTGTCTACACTGTAAGCAAAGAGTAAGATTTCAAAATTGGGAGACTCCACATAACGATAGACACCGGTCTTCTGAAGAGGCTCATCGCTGTAGGTCTCAATATCAATACTGAGTGTTTTCATGAGATTGTCCTTTCTACAAAACAGGCAGCAGAGAAATCCCTGCCGCCTGCCGTGTTACTGTTTATCTTTATTGGATTTATACTTCTTGATGTCACAGCGGATGTGGCATACCGCATAGCGGATAAGATAGAGAATGATTTTCCCTACGTTATAAATGATGAAGCCATATACCGCTACAAAAAAGGTGTATGCGATGACGTTAGCAATAAATAGATTTAAGATTTCTGCAAATTCATTCATAGATGGTCTCCTTTTGTCGAAAAATGTCGATGGCGGCAGTGGGGCCACCGCCATCGGGTTGATAGATTACTTAAAGTCCTTCATGCGCTTCTCATGGTATTCGAGGTCACGCTTGTCCTTTTCCTGTTCACGCTTTTCACGCTTGTGGTCATTGATGATGCTCTGAATGATAGAGACCGCAGTAGCAAGTCCCACACAAGCGAAGCAGCCGATACAGATGTTTACAAGAATCGTACTAATCATGATTGTCTCCATAGCTTGTCACCTCCATTAATCAAGGAAATCATCATCGTCATCAGTTGCAAAGTCGGATTCAGCAGATGCCTTACCACCAAGAGGCTCGCCATCACGAATCTTCTGCAGATTGTTAAGGTCGCAGGCGATGCCCTTATTACCAGAGCTGTTGAAAGCATAGAAGCTGATGCTGGCACGACCGTAGACTCCAGAGTAAACCTCAGAACGAGTAAGGATAGGATTGCGGTCTGCATCCACGATGCCCGGAGCAGAAGCGGCGTTGCCCTTGAGTTTGGATTCGCCTTCACGGTAGGCTGCTTCGATAGCGGCTTCAATCTTAGCGACAGTCTTGGTGTCTGACTTCGGGATAATCAGGCTGACACTGTACTTCGGAGTGTCGCCGTTGATGGATTTCGGTTCCCAGACGTTGGCGTAGCTCCAACGTGTGTTAGGACCAGTGATAACCTTCATGGGATTTGTCATTTTTACATTCTTACTCATTGTCGTATTCCTCCATAAAATCATTTTTTGCTGTGTTCATTGCCGGGCGCTTATCGCTCTCCGGCACAAGAGTAGGTTTGCCTTGTGGCTTTTCGATATAGGCTGCAAGGAGCTCTTCGAAGCGAGACTTACCGAGCAGCTTTTGCATGGCTGTGATACTAAGCAGTTTCTTTTCGTAAGGGTCAAAACCAGCAGCTTCGACAGCTTTCGACACAGCGTCTTCACTGGTGTATCTGCGGTTGGAGCGACCCTCGACCAGTTTCCAGCCGGTCCATTCTTTACCGCTGATTGCCTGTTGGAGTGCATACTCCTTGATGTCACCTGCCCAAGAGACCAGCTCGTCGATACGGGAGAGGATGACTTCAATTTCCGAATCCGTGAGCAGTGGCGGCAGCTTGAAATCGTGCTGTGCGAGTAGAAGATTGGCTTCAGCTCTAGCTCGGCATTCATGCTTTGCTTTACAGAATCCGCACCATTCACCACACAGGAAGTTTCCGTCCCCGGCAAAGGCAAGGTCTGCGGTAGGCTTCAGAACTTCATCGGCCCACTGATACAAGTCATCCTTGCTGACCTCGTAGTTGGAAACGTTCTGACGTCTAGGCTGGTAGATGGTCATGCTAACCGTATCGATGTCGTAGATGTCATCGAAGAGTTCCAGTGCGCCAAGGGCGTAGCACTTCATCTGCGGATTGTTCTCAGCGGATACGAGAATTCCAAGACCGTGTTTATAGTCAATCACGTGCATGGTACCGTCGCTGATGAGAATGGCATCCGAGGTTCCGAAGCCTTGTTCCACCCAGCGAGAGAAGTCCACTCGCTGTTCAATCAGAACAACAGGGTCGGAGCAGGTCTGTTTGGTCTCTTCCAAAAGTTCCATGATGAAGCTGGCATAGCCGGTGGCACAATCCTCCATCTCAGCGTTGTACCAGTCGAGATTCTCGGTAGGGTCTGTAGCTTCCATACCGAGTGCCTTGCGGAGCTTGTACTCACAAAGGGAGTGGGCGTCGGTGCCTTCTGCAGCATAGTTGCTGCCTTTATCCTCATAGGTTTCGCATAGCCTTGCAGACGGTGGACAGTGAAGCCAGCGGTCAGAAGAGGATGCGGAGAGGATTGCGTGTCCTTTAGGTGGCATATTAGAGCACCTCCACTTCCCTAAGCAGGGCTTCATAATGTTTCGGGTCTACGAGTGACAACTTGCTTGCACCGTACTTTTTAAGAAGCTCTCGAATTTCAGCTGTATGCCCGGCACGAGATTTATCAGCCAGAACAGATCGAACCTCCTCAAGGGTCAATGCAGTTTTCGCAGGAGCAGCAGGGGCTTCTGCTTTTTCAGCAGCTTCGGATGCTCCTCCAAACTGCTGTGCGAGCCAGTTTGCTACATCCTTAATAGCAGCGGCAGCATTTCTCAGCTCTTCGATGGTCATAGCCATATCGCTCATTTTTGACATTTTCTGTTCCTCCTTCCTCGGATTGTCTGTGTGCGGCGATGATTCTGAGATTCTTCGCCATTCTTGCGGATACTTGACTGATTGCAGTGAGAGTAGCAATCACTTCTGCGTCAGTGCCGCTTCGCTTGTGAAAAGTCTGATTCACGATGTTCACCTCGCTTTCTGTAGGTCGTTTTGTTTCGCCTTACACTACTCAATGGAGGTGAGATTGCCGTTTGGCCGAAAAAATATAAAAAAGTTTTTGAAAAGAAAAATCGTCCCCTGAAAAATCAGAGGACGACCATTCATATTAGATGTAGTCCTTAAGCACGGAGCGGAGCTTCTGGAACAGCTTGTCCCTGCGATACACGAATGTATTACGAGAGAGGCCCATTTCCTTGCCGCAGTCACGTTCCGATTTTCCTTCCATAACAAGCTGACAGATAAGACGGCCTTCCGGGTCCAGTTCGTTCAGCTTTGCGTAGAGAGCATTAAGAAGCTCTGCATCCTCTAACACTTCAGCGATAGCTACGGATTCATCCGGTACATCTTCAAGCCAGCTCTTTTCATTGCCATCACCGTCGCTCACGGTGTTGTCAAGGGAAAGCTGGTCACCAGCCTTGGCATAAGGACAGGTTAAGCAATCCATGTCGCATAAGTAGCGCTTGCTTGCAGGGCAGACACAACGGCCATGTTCCTGCTGACGCTTACGGTAGGCGTTGATTTCACGGTAGTAGTTCGTGTAGAACTCCTTGTTAACGTCCACCCAGCTCTTGGATTCCTTGATGTAGATACGATACTCTTTACTCTGATTTACATTTTTTGCCATTATTTTTTCCTCCTGTGATTGGCGTAGATTTGTGACCAGCCACAGGTGGAAACAGAGTTTTCCGGCATATTTCGCTGTAGAGTTCATTGTTCGTTCATGTTCACTACATTGAAAATAATGTCAGAAAGTGTTATAATGATTTAGTGGGGTTTGTTGGGGGTTGCTCCGATTTATGTTCGTCAGATTCAACGGTCAACAGACATCAAAAAATCCCTGTGGCTTTTCACAGGGATAGAAAATAGTAAGTTGAGTAGGCCTGCCATTCACAGTTAAGTAAGTTGAGTAGGTAACTTTGATTAGAGGGACAATCAATGACAAAAAATGAAAATTTAAGACTGTGTGGCGGTACATTCTTCACCTTACTTTTAGAGGCAAGAAAGCAACTGCTGGGGGCAAATGAACACTACGCAGGGAAAAAAGATGGATTAACTGAATATGAAACTTTGATTGGTCTGGCTAGAGTGATACGTTCAGATTTAGCGACACCGATGCCGACTGAAATCAAAACGATTCAAGGTAATGCATCAGAATATAAAAAATGCAAAAATGCAGGTGGAGTCTACTTCCCGTTCGGTGATAAAACAGCAATAAGAGTTTTTGATGAAAGAGTGAAGAACGAGTATGCAAATACATTGAGAAAAATGTGTTCCTTTGTGGAGAGCTTCATTGATGCGGGAGGGGATATAAAAAAAGACGAGCTACTCGTGAAAGCACTCGTCGAACTAATATCTTTAGATAATTGTATAGATGAAAGTCAATCCTTTTATGTTAAGGAAGACGGAACAACAATGCAGAAGAAAGATATTGTTGCTATGAGAGAGATTTCCCTACAGCCATTTTTGTTAGGGATATTTCATTACGCTGTATGTAATGTTGATAATACGGCTGGGGCAGAAACATTTGATTCTTGGTGTCCATCCACAGGTGGAGGAAAAAGGGTTTACGCTGGAGACATTGGTGTTAATTGGCCTGTTGATATTAAACTCAGTTACATTGAAGATGATGATGTTGCTGATAATAAAGCCGATAAATCGCCAGATGATATAATCGTTGAAGAAGTCTATGAAGAACCTCGTCAGGAGGAAGAAAAGTCAAAACAGCAAATGGTTTTCAACTTTAATGTAACTGGAAATAATAATAGCTTCATTCAGCATGTCGATAGCATTACGAACAATTATTATGGAGGGCAGAAAAAAGATGGAGAATAAATTACAGCCATCACAACCGGGAGCTTTGCAAACGCAAACACCAAATACAACATTTAATTTGCCCGGTAACAATAATACGTTAGTAGCTCATACGGATGCAGTGAATAATACCTATAGTGTAATGATGGTGGGTGGAGCACCACCCATGCCGGGAAGTCCTAGCGCAGCGCATACCATTACATTAAATATAGATTTTTATAATCTCCTGGTTGTCGGGGATGATGAATTAAATCCTCAGTACTGTCATTGCCTTGTTCGCAAGGATAGAGCAATAACGGAAAGTACGTCAAAAGAATTGAAAGCAGCTTATGCGACGTTGTCGGATGATGCAATTTCGGTGTTGAAAACCTATCCAGCAATTATTGCGACTGAGAACCACGCTTATGGAAAAACGGACGCAGACCACTATGCAGCTTATGGGTTGATTGTTGATGTGAAAATTCAGGACAACGGTATCAAAGTATATTATCAAATACTCAACTGGATACCACAGCAGAAAATAAATGAACTTCGGTTTGAACTCGGAATCGAAGGCTGCAGCGGAACGAATGAATTGAATCGTATGCACTGGGCAATAAAAAAGATAAATGCAGTAGAGGTATTAAGGGAAGCTGGGATACAAGTCTTTTCTTTATAAATACGCAACCACTCATCTGGAATCGAACATGGAGGAATAATATGAGTGCAGAATATGAAAACATGCAAGTTGAAAAATGGGTAAACCTTGAAGATGTAGCAGAACACCTAAGTTTGAGTCAGGATACAGTCCGTACTTGGATAAAAGAAGGAAAATTACCTGTATATAAAGCTGGAAAACGATATAAATTCAAAATCTCTGAAGTTGACGAATGGGTCAGAGAAGGAAAAATTAAAGAATAGAAGCAGGAGGTAGATTTGCATATGAACCCTAAAATGAAATCAGCAATAGAAAAAATAACGTTAAACGATGCCACATTTTCCAATGAGGTTATAGAACCGACGTATGTAAATTTCTTCTATGGGAAGAATGGTGCAGGCAAATCTACCATTGCACGAACGTTTAAGGCAAACGATGAGCATCTACAGTGGCAAGCTGGGAAGGCATCAACTGACTATGATGTTCTTGTGTATGATACAGATTTTATAAATGCTAACTTGCGTAACTATGGAAATCTTGCTGGTGTATTCACCGTAAATGAAACTAATATTGCTATTCAAGAGCAGGTCGATACACTCAATGCAGAACGCAAGAAAATGGGTGAGGAATATAACGGACATAAGGCCGCTATAGACCAGAAAACAGCGGATAAGAATACCGCTTTATCGACATTTCAATCAGACTGCTGGAGCAAGAGTGCGGAAGCCAGAACACTATTCGATGAAGCTATTAAGGGTAAGAAAAAGGCTGCATTATTCGCTCAAGAAATTTTAGCAATTACGCCGGTTGCTCATGATGTTGAAGATTTAAAAACTCTATATGGGACCGTTTTTTCTGGCGATGCACAGCAGTACAACATGCTGTCTAAGGCAGGTAAAGTTACCTATGCATCCCTGCCGGGATATGAATTGATGGGCAAACCAATCTCAAGCAGCAGTGATACGGACTTTGCAAAATTTATTAAAGCCCTAAAAGCTACTGATTGGGTACGAAGTGGTCATACTCATTTTGCTGGCCAGACAGACGGAAAATGCCCATATTGCCAGCAAAAACTCCCGTCTAACTTTGATAAAGAAATAGCTGCATGCTTTGATGCACAGTATCAAGATGACATCTCTGCGATTAATGCTTTTCAAAGAACATATGAATCAGAGATGGATTCCGTTGTAGCAACGCTGGAGGGCAATGTATCTGCTGCTATGCCGGGATTAGACTTGTCAGAATATGAAGTAAAAGTTCAGCTTCTTGTGGATGCGATAACCATTAATAAACAGAGAATTGCAGCAAAGATTAAAGAGCCGACATCCATTGCTTCCTTAGAAGATACTGATAGTTTGCTCATTGAGATTGGCACTCTGATTGATGGCTTTGATAAGAAAATCAAAGAAAATAACGAGATAGTCAGAGACCTCAAAACAAAGAAGGTTCTATGCAAAAAGCAGGTGTGGGAGCATCTTGCAGAGCTTTTGAAAACCGACGTTGCTACGTACAACAAGGCCTTGACTGATTTGGATGTTGAAATCAAATCACTGAAAGGTAAAATGGAGCAGCTAAAAAAGGATGCTACTGCTAAGAGGGAAGAGGCCAATGAACTAAACAAACAGATTGTGAATACTGAGGCTACTATCGATAGCATCAATGTGCTGCTTGATAATTCAGGCTTTGAAGGTTTCCACCTTCGTGCAAAGGATGGTGTAGCAAATACATATGAGGTCATTCGTTCGGACGGAACTGTTGCAGAAAAACTGAGTGAGGGTGAAAGAAACTTTATTGCATTCTTGTATTATTATCACCTAGTGAAAGGAAGCCTTAGCAGCGAAGCTGTAAAAGATAAAATAGTTGTTATCGATGACCCGGTATCCAGTATGGATAGTGGAGCGTTGTTCATCGTCAGTGCTTTGGTCAGAGAGATGATTGAGGTTTGTTACAACAATACAGATTACCGAAGCAAAAAGGTCGACGGCGACTATATTAAGCAGGTTTTTATTCTGACTCACAATGTTTATTTCCATAAGGAAATTACTCATCACCAAGCAAAGAGATACCACAGCGTTTCGTTCTATATGATTCGTAAGGTAGAAAACATCTCTTCGGTTAAACTTTGTGTGCGTCAGAGCCAGAGAGTACCTACCGAGCAAGAAAACTATAATCCGATTCAGAACTCGTATGCTGCTCTTTGGGATGAATATAAGGAACTGAAAACAGCAAATACTGTGAAGAATGTAATCCGCCATATTCTTGAATACTACTTTATTCAAATATGTGGTTATGAAGGAAACGACCTTCACAAGATTGTTCTGGAACAGAATAAGCCGTTGTTTGTGGATGAAGTTGAAGGACAGAAGCCGAATTACGACCGATACAACCTTGCTTCAAGCATGCTCACATACATGAATGATGGCCCGGCCGTTATCAGTGATGGCTTCAACTATATTGATGATGGTAGCGATGTGGAGCAATGCAAAAAAGTGTTTGAACTGATTTTTACAGCTATGCATCAGGAACAGCATTATAAGATGATGATGGGAATCGAGGACTAAGTCCTGATTATGGGACATCTAAAAATATAAAATTAACATTGACTAAGAAACTCTTAGTCTGAATGGAGGAAAATATAATGGCACAAAAACAGACAATCGATGCAATGTGGGATGATTCCCCTATCGATGTATCAACAGAGGTCAATTTTATCTGGTCCATCGCAAATAAACTGCGTGGTACATACCAGAGTGATAAATACAAGGATGTAATCATTCCGATGGTTATCATCAGACGTTTTGAGTGCGCACTGGAACCGACCAAGGACAAGGTGGTAGCACAGTTCAAAGCAAATCCGAACTATCCGGCAAAGGCGATGTATCGTATTTCTGGTTTTCAGTTCTACAATACCAGTGAGTTTACACTGGCAGAGCTGATTAACGATGCAGATAATTTAGCAGCCAACTTCAAGGCGTATCTGCAGAGTTTTTCACCAAATGTGCAGGAGATTATTGTATCCGCTGAAAAAGGTCTGGATTTCTATAAGCAGATTGATAAGATGGATAAGAACAACCGTCTGCTTAGTGTAGTTAAGGCTTTCTCTGAGTTAGACCTTAATCCACGCACAATTGATAATGTAAAGATGGGATATATTTTCGAGGACTTAATCCGTAGATTCTCTGAAAATGCTGAAGCTGGTGACCATTACACTGGTCGTGATATCATCAAACTTATGGTAAATATCCTTCTCGCTGAAGGCTGTGATGATATTTTTGATGATGGTAAGGTTATCACTGTATTAGACCAAGCTTGTGGTACTGGTGGTATGCTTTCAACAAGTTACAATTTTATCAAGAGATATAATCCTACAGCCGATGTACGTCTTTTCGGTCAGGAAATTAATCCAGAGTCTTATGCTATTTGTCTTGCTGAGATGATGATTAAGGGCCAGAACGCTGAGAACATCTGCTATCAGGATACAATGAAAAAAGACCGATTCGAAGAAACTAAGATGCGTTTTGTAATCGAGAATCCTCCTTTCGGTACACCTTGGGGAGGAAAGGATGCTGCTGAGGGTGTTGAAGACGCAGTTAACGAAGAATACAAAAAAGGCTTCGATGGTCGCTGGGGGGCTGGACTTCCGGGTTCTGGCGATATGCAGATGCTTTTCCTTCAGTCAGCTATTGATAAGATGGATGACAACTTAGGGCGTGCTGCAATCATTGAGCATGGTGGACCATTATATACAGGTAGTACAGCTTCTGGTGAAAGCCAGATAAGAAAATGGATGCTCGAAAATGATTTAATTGAGGCAATAATCGCATTACCTACAGATTTATTTTATAACACGCCATTGACAACATATATTTGGGTTCTTTCAAAGAATAAGCGACCTGAACGAAGAAGAAAAGTTCAGCTTATTGATGCATCTACTTTTTATCATAAGTTAAGAAAAGGTCTGGGAGATAAGAAAAACGAGATTTCTTCAGAGGATAGAAGTGCAATTACAAAGCTGTACTCTGAATTTGAAGAGGGTGAATTTTGTAAAATATTTGATACAGAAGAATTTTTGTATAAGGAATATGTGGTAATGCAACCATTGCAGAGAAGTTACTCCATTACAGATGAGAGTATTGAAATGATGGTTCAGACTGGAACACTTAACACGTTATATGATGCATCAAAGGTTGCTGAATTAGAAGCGGCAGAAGAGTTAACGGGTAAAGAATTAAAGAAGTTAGAGTCTTATCAGAAGAATAAACCTCTTTTTGATGCTATTATTGAAACTTTAAGTAGTGCTGCATCACAGACAATCTACTATTCACCAGATGAATTCATGCCTGTATTAACCGAGGTTTTGAAAGAAGTAACCGCAGACAAAAAGCTTCTTGATAAAATAGCTGATGGATTATCTGTCATGGATAAGTCAGCACAGATTCAGTGTGATAAAAAAGGCAATATTATTTATGATAAGGCATCGAAGGATACAGAGTATGTTAAATATCGTGAAAGTATTGAAGAATATATGCAAAGAGAAGTGCTTCCATACATCCCGGATGCAAAGGCATTTTTTGAAGAAAAATTGGATGTTAAAAAACCAGTTATAAAAACTGGAGCTGAAATAGCATTTACAAGGTATTTTTATAAGTATCAGAATCCAACACCAAGTGATGAGCTTGAAAAACAATTTGTTGAATTAGAAAAAATTACCAGCGAACATATTGCTCGTCTTTTTAAGGGGGAGTGAGAAATGCAAGAAAAGAAAGATAGCGGAATTGATTGGGTTGGCTATATACCTAAAAATTGGAGAGTTTTAAGAAATAAACACAATTTTACACTTGAGAAAGAGCTGGTAGGTGTTAAGTGGGAAGAAACACAATTGTTATCATTAACTAAGAATGGTATTAAGGCGATAAACGATGGAGAACAAACAGGTAAAGTGCCTACTTCATTTGTTACTTATCAAAAAGTAAGAAAAAATGACCTTGTTATGTGTCTCTTTGATTTGGATTGTTCAGCAGTTTTTTCAGGGTTGAGTTCAATTGATGGAATGATTTCACCAGCGTATAAATGCTTTAAGTGTAAGCCTCATATCCATCCTCAGTATGTTGATTTTTATTTTCAAACAGTTTTTGCAGGAAGAAAATATATGAGATACTCAAAGAATGTTAGATATTCTATTTCTGCAGATGAATTTTTGGGACTGCCAATAATAGTTCCATTGATTGAAGAACAAATTAAAATAGCATCATTTTTAAAGCAGCGTTGCGAAGAAATTGATGATTTAACATCAGATATTGAGAAACAGTTGGCTTTACTTGATGAATATAGGAAATCGGTGATAACTGAATGTGTAACACGAGGAATTGATGATTCAAAAGAAATGAAAGAAAGCGGAGTGGCATGGTGTCCATCAATTCCGTCTGATTGGGTGGTTACAAATCCGAAGGCATTGTTTAAACTTCGCAATCAGAAAGCAAGTGAAGGTGAACGTCAATTAACAGCAAGCCAAGAGTATGGGATTATTTATCAAGATGATTACATGGAGATAACTGGAAACAAGGTTGTAACTGTGGAAAAAGATTTTAGTATTTTAAAGCATGTTGAACCTAATGATTTTGTAATTAGCATGAGAAGTTTTCAGGGCGGTTTGGAATACAGTGAACTTAGCGGAAGTATTAGTTCTGCATATGTAATGTTGATTCCTGATAAACAGCAAGTATATCCACCATTTTACCGTTGGTTTTTTAAGTCAAGCAAATATATTAATGCCATTCAGAGTACGACCAATCTTGTTCGTGATGGGCAAGCAATGAGATATGCAAATTTCATTAAAGTTCCGTTATTTATTATTCCGGTAGATGAACAGAAGAGAATAGCTGAACATCTTGATGTAACCGTAAAAGAAATAGACGATATAAGAGCTAAAAAACAGGAACAGTTAGACATTTTAGAGCAGTATAAAAAATCTATGATTTTTGAATATGTAACAGGTAAGAAGGAGGTTCCAATCAATGGATGAGCAAATGCCGATTAATACAATCGAAATAAATGAGCCTCAAACCGCAGAAAGCACTGCGAAAAGAGTAGCTGCCTATTGCGATAGGCTTATTCATCATGCATCCATTGTATCTGAAAAAGAGTATCAGAAGTTCCTTCTTGAAAGACTGGAAAAGGATAACGGTTATATTATCCGAAAAGCCAGCAACTTTGACCGATATTTTGCTGTTGACCGTGAGATGCTTTTTAAGTTTCTGAACGATACACAGCCGGAAACAATGGATTATCTCAGAAAGATTTATAAGGCTGACTTGGAAGAAACCATCGTCAATTTTATCAACACTGAGACAACAAAGGCTCGTGGTAGCCTTATTGAAGTATTGAAACATGGTATCGAGCTTTCAAATCAGAAGCTTGAATTGATGTATACCAAGCCTGCTACAACCTTCAATCCGGATTTGACAAAGAAGTATGGACAGAACATTTTCTCCGTTATGGAAGAGGTATGGGCCAGCGATAAAGAACGTGTGGATGTTGTTATCTTCCTGAACGGTCTTGCTATTATGTCATTCGAGCTTAAGTGCAACGCAGCAGGCCAGTCATATCAGGATGCAATTTATCAGTTCCGTACCGATAGAAATCCTAAGACAAGATTGTTCATGTTTAAGGCCGGAACACTTGTTAATTTTGCAATGGACTTAGAGGAAGTATACATGACTACTAAGCTTGATGGTGATGCGACATTTTTCCTTCCATTCAACATGGGTAATGGCGAAGGCGTTACAGCCGGTGCCGGCAATCCTATATTTGAGGATAAGTATAGCGTGTCATATATGTGGGAGGATATTCTCACAAAAGACACTGTGCTTGACCTGATTAGTAAGTTTATCTTTGTTGAAGCGAAAGAAAAGGTTGATGATAAGACTGGAAAAATCAAGCGTTCAGAAAACCTTATCTTTCCTCGTTATCATCAGCTTGATGTAATCAGAAAAACATTAGCGGATGTACGTGAAAATGGAACAGCACAGAATTACCTAATTCAGCATAGTGCCGGTTCCGGAAAGACTAATTCTATCGCTTGGCTTGCACACAGACTTACTTCTCTTCACGATGCTAATAACAAGATTATTTTCAATAATGTAATCATTGTAACTGATAGAGTTGTAGTTGACCGTCAGCTCCAGAAGGCCATCATGGGAATGGAACACAAAGCTGGTCTTATCAGAGTAATGGATGATAAGTGTAACTCTGCGGATTTGGCAATTGCTTTGAATGGAAACACAAAAATCATAGCTACAACAATACAGAAGTTCCCTTATATCGTGGACAGTGTTGCTGGATTGAAAGAAAAGCGTTTTGCGGTAATTATCGACGAAGCTCATTCCTCTACCGCCGGTAAAGATATGGCTGCTGTTACTATGGCACTTGGTTCCGGCGAGGAAACCGATGCAGATGTAGAAGATATGATTTCAAGCGAAATCAAGCGTAATGGTAAGCAGGCAAATGTATCTATGTTTGCGTTTACTGCAACACCAAAGCCTACGACAATTCAGCTTTTCGGAAGACTTAATACAAAGGGCCAGAGAGAGGCGTTCCATGTCTACTCAATGAAGCAGGCCGTTGAAGAGGGTTTTATCCTTGATGTACTTCAGAATTATACAGAATATTCGACTTTTTATCAGATTAATAAGGAAATTGAGGACGACCCTCGCTGCAAGACAAATGCAGCAAAGAGGCAGATTGCACGTTTTATAGAGCTTCATGATACTAATATCGCACAGCGAGTAGAAGTTATTGTTGAGCATTTCAGAACTTCTGTTATGCAGGAACTTGGAGGACAGGCAAAGGCAATGGTCATTACTGCTTCCCGTCAGGGTGCTGTTAAGTATCGTCAGGCTTTTGAAGAGTATATTACTAAAAAGGGTTATGAAGGGATTCACGCTCTCGTTGCTTTTTCCGGAAAAGTAAAGCTTTCCGATGATGAAGGTGAATATACAGAAGCGTCAATGAATGGTTTCCCTGAAGATAGATTAACAAAAGAGTTCGATACAGATGCATATCAGGTTCTTTTAGTCGCGAATAAATATCAGACTGGATTTGACCAGCCAAAACTCTGTGCAATGTATGTTCTTAAAAAGTTAAAGGGCGTAAACGCAGTACAGACATTATCACGTTTGAACCGTATCTGCGCGCCTTATGACAAGAAAACCTTTGTACTCGATTTTGTGAATACATACGAGGATATTAAAGCAGCGTTTGCACCTTACTACACAACAACTTTACTTTCAAATTCTGTTACGCCAAGCGCGGTCTATGATTTGGAAGCTAAGATTGATGCTTATTCTATTCTTGACCCAGCAGATATCGAAGCTGCAAATGATATTTTGTATTCGGAGAAAGTAACAGGAAAACAGAAGCAAAGACTCACATTCTTCTTACAGAAAAGCAAGAAGCTATTAGAACGTTATGAGTATGAAGAGCAGCGTAATTGCATTGCAATCATGAGAAGCTTTGTACGTTTCTATGAGTTCTTACTTCAGGTTTCAAGTTTCGAAGATACAGACCTTCATAAGAAATACAATTATATCGCTTACCTGCTTGCTTACATCAACATTAAGCATCCCGGTGGTGGATTTAATCTTGATGGAAAGATTAAGGCGACTAATTTTGTGCAGAAGAAGGGTGAAGAACATACAACACCTAATCTTGTAGCAAGTCCGGTGATGAAGCTCCCTACAGCAGAGCATTTTGGATTAACTGAAGATAAAGAAAAACGACTGTCTGAAATCATTGATGAAATCAACAGTCGTACTGGTAAGAATTATGACAATGATGTGGTTGTAAAGGCTATGCTTCAGATTAAGGACATCTTAATGAAGTCTGATAAGCTGAAAACCAGTGCAAAGAACAATACACAGAAAGATTTTGAATTCTCTTACTTTGATGATATCGACGACGCTCTGATTGAAGGTTTATCCCAGAATCAGGACTTCTTCTCATTGTTATTATCAAATGACGAGATGAAGCATCAGGTGCTTGGTATTTTCTCTGATGAGATATACAAGAGCTTGCGTGACGCAAAGTAAGGTGGTGAATAATTATGTTTGATAAATTTCGTTTGAAGGCTGCGCTTGTTGAGTATAAGAAAAGATTTGTTCAGACACAGTGGCCGGATGAAAAATACAAATGGGAAGCAGTAAAGTGTTTTCAGGTAAATTGGGATATAAATTCCGACGACTTTGCTGGAATGCTTGCTAAGGCATTATCGCAAACGGGAAATTTGCTGGCTTCAGTTAATAACTTTCCCGCAAAAATGATTACTAAGTTTGCAGAGATAGCGCAGGAAGAAGTCAGAGCAATGTTCATTGAATTGTTCGATGAAAGCAAGGATGTGTATGAGCGTATCGATAACTTCAAGCAGAAGTCTAACAGCCTTCTTGAAAGATATGGTAATGGCGCAGGACAACATTATCAGTATGAGAATGCTATCTGCACATACCTTTGGTTACGCTATCCTGATAAGTATTACATTTATAAGCTTAGTGAAATAAAAGTAGTATCCAGCGAACTGGAAAGTGATTATATTTTCAAAAAAGGCGCCTACGCAGATAATATTCGTAATTTTTTATCTTTTTACAATGAAATTTGTGCTGAGTTGCAGCAGGATGAAGAACTGAAAAATATGCTTGCATCTCAGATAACAGGAACCTGTTATCCAGACCCAGAGCTTAGAACACTCACAATTGATGTCGGATTTTTCATCAGTAGATACTTAAATAAAGATGAGGCTGCACCATCTACCGCTGAGTGGTGGCCGGCTGATTATACTCCAGCATTGACTGTCGATGACTGGGAAGCTTTGCTTAATGATAGCGAAGTGTTTACAGATAGTAGCTTAGAAATAATGAAGCGTATGCTTGATTACGGTGGAAAGGCTACTTGTACGCAATTAGCGATTAAATATGGTGAAAGCAAGAACTTTTATAATGCTGGTTCATCCGCGTTGGCAAGAAGAATTGTTCAGAAAACAGGATGTCCTGTATTACCGAGGGATGAAGAAAATAGTAAATGGTGGCCTGTTTTGTACGTTGGAAAAACAGCAAAGAAGGACGAAGAGGGTTCTTACGTCTGGAAGTTGAGAAATGAACTTGCTGAGGCACTAGAACGAATTGATTTATCGAAGGTTAATCTTTATGCAAATCTTGCACCTCACTTCTGGAAGATTAGCCACGGTAATGATTGTATTACAGATACTGAAGCAGCATCTTTTGATAAGAGGAGGGTTATAGTAGTCCATAAGGATACTGCAGCAAAAGGAAAATCAAAAGTATCTCAGGGTGAGGATTTCGTTGGCACAATGAAGAAGGGTGACTTTTTCTATTTGTGTCGTGGAAATAGCATCAGACTGCTCGGACGAATTGACTCAGATGAAGTTGATGAAAATCCAGAGAAGCAGGACGGTTGGTGCGAGAGAAGTTATACCATTATTGCGGAGTCGCGTGACACTACAGCATATACCGGTGATAAAAAATGGTGGACACCAAATGATAATTCCACCTGCATAGCTGTTCCAGATGGCGAAATGCAGTTATTTGAAGAATATATTTTGAAGCCATACTTTGATATTACAAAAGAGGAACTTTTGAAGAATGATACTTCAGGTCTCCATTACTGGTTCCTGAATGCAAATCCTAAAATGTGGAGTATGGCAAGCATGCCTGTTGGCGAGGTTCAGGATTATACACTGTATAACGATAATGGAAATAAGAGACGTATCTTCCAGAATTTCTTGGATGCTAAAGCAGGTGACATGGTTATCGGCTATGAATCTACACCGGTTAAGCAGGTCATTGCGTTAATGCGCATTAGTGCTGAGCAAGACGGAGAAAAGATTTACTTTGAGAAATTGGAAGGCTTATCTTCACCGATTGATTTTGCCACACTGAAAGAATGCTCTGAACTTGAAAAGATGGAGTATTTCATAAATCCGCAGGGTAGCTTATTCAAGCTTACTAAGGGTGAATATGAATTTATTCTGGATATGATTCGCGATGAAAACCCTGCGCCGTCAACTAAGGGTCAGGATGAATACAAAAAAGCAGACTTTCTGAAAGATGTATATATGACGGAAGCAAAGTATGACAGACTTGCAGCAGTTCTGAAAAAGAAGAAAAACATTATTCTTCAGGGCGCACCGGGCGTTGGTAAGACTTTCGCTGCTAAGAGATTAGCATACTCCATTATGGAAGAAGTAGATGATGACCGTATCGAGTTTGTTCAGTTCCATCAGAATTATTCTTATGAGGATTTCATGATGGGATATAAGCCAGTAGATGATGGCTTTGAACTTAAGTATGGTATTTTCTATAGATTCTGTCAGAAGGCTGCTAACCATCCGGATAAGGATTACTTCTTTATTATCGATGAAATTAACCGTGGTAATATGAGTAAAATCTTCGGTGAATTGTTAATGCTGATTGAGGCAGATTATCGTGATAAGAAAGCGACCCTTGCTTATAACGGTTTGAGTTTCTCTGTACCAAAGAGACTTCATATCATTGGTATGATGAACACTGCCGACAGAAGCTTGGCTATGATTGATTATGCGTTAAGACGTCGTTTTAGCTTCTTTGATATGGAACCGGGATTTGACTCTGAAGGGTTCATCAATTACCAGAAAGGATTTGCAAACGACACATTCAATACTCTAATTGACAAGATAAAAGAACTCAATAAAGAGATTATGCAAGATAAGTCACTTGGCAAAGGTTTCTGCATTGGTCACAGCTATTTCTGTAATGCAGACGACTGTTCAGAAGAATGGATGAAGGATGTTGTCGATTTTGATATTTTACCAATGCTAAGCGAGTACTGGTTTGATGAGAGTGCAAAGTTACAGCGCTGGGAGAATATCTTGCATGGTGTATTTCAATGACAAAGGATAAAAGCATATTAATAAATAACATATATCATATGCTGTCTTATGCCTTTCAAACATTGAATCAAGAAAACTATGATGATGTGGCGGTTGAATCGTTTGATGAGATGTATGACCTTTTGGCCGCCATTCTTGCAAAAGGAATCGGTATTCAATTAAAGCAAGGTTTATATAGAGAATACATTAATCGTCAGGAAGAACTACCGGTCATGCGCGGTAAGATAAATATGCCCGGAACCATAAAGAACCGTTTAGCGCATGAGAGGGTTTTGACTTGTGATTTTGATGAGCTTTCTGAAAACAACCTGTTTAATCAAATTATTAAAACAACGGTTATGCTATTGCTGAGAAATGCAAAGGTTAAAGCCGAGTACAAAGATGATTTGAAGAAAAAAATGTTGTTCTTCTCTAATGTTGCTACAGTTGAGCCGACTTTAATTCGCTGGTCAGCAATAAGGTTTCAACGTAATAATCAAACTTACAGAATGTTAATAAGTATATGTCAGTTGATAATTGAGGGGATGCTCATAACAACTAATGCTGGCGATTATCGATTAGCTTCTTTTATAGATGAGCAGAGGATGTGTAGGCTGTATGAGAAGTTTATACTTGAATACTACAGTCGTCACTATCCTGAATTAACGGTTAGTGCTTCACAGATTCCTTGGTCAGTAGATGATGGCATCAGGACAATGCTTCCTGTTATGCAGAGTGATATACATCTGCAGAAGGACAATACTGTTCTGATTATTGATGCAAAGTATTACAGTCATACAACACAAATCCAGTATGACAAGCACACGCTTCATTCAAATAACATGTATCAGATTTTTACCTATGTAAAGAACCGAGATTATGAGTTTGGAGAAGATGAGCATAAGGTTTCAGGAATGCTTCTATATGCAAAGACGGAAGAAGAGATACAGCCGGACAATGTATATCAGATGCATGGAAATCAGATAACAGTAAGAACGCTGGATTTGAATTTACCTTTTGCAGATGTTTCTAAACAGTTGAATACTATAGCGGAAGCACACTTTGATATAGAACGGAGTAGATAAAATGTTTGTAGATAAATGGGAATACGAGAATCGTAATTTTAGAAAACAGGACATAAGAGAAACTACCTATTCATCAACAGTTGTTGGTGGAGAGAAGCTGTTTCAAATTCAGACTTATGGGGCAGAAGGCAGTACAGGAAGTGCCAAGCAGACAATACAGTTTGATAAGCAGCGTGCACAGGAATTGATAGATATCTTAAAAAGAGAGTTTGGTATTTAAGGTCGAGACAGTGAAATCCGGCAACTCAGCCTTGTGGAGTGTATTGGCCCCTCAGGAGCTGGTGTAGCTTCACTACGTGGAAATAAGTCGGGCTATACCGTCTCAACTGTGGAGACAGTGGCTAACAACAACTACAGAAAAATGCTTGCATTATATAGTAGCATGCGGTTCGTATCGACTGTTTCCCGAATACTTCAATAGTTAAGACCTCTGTTTTACTGTTGGAAATTGAGATGTGAATTAAGGCTTTCGTCAAGCGTGGACTTGTTTCCGAATTGATATGATATGTTTCCGAGAACAGGAAGCCTGTCTGACATTAATCAGCACGTATCGAGCCATGTGGAGACTTGTGTGTTGCTACAAAGACGAACTATGTAGAAATCCTTAATTTTAGGCACTTTTTCAAGCATATCGTCTTTACGAGCGAGGGCGATAAAATCAGAAATAAAGAGATAAAAAACTATATCAATGTTTCAGTAGTTGTTGATATAGAGTGTGGGAACACAAACAATTAAATACTAAACTTTAGGGGTACTTGTTAAAAAAGTATCCCTTTTCAATGTAAGACGTTCAGAAATGAGCGTCTATTTTTATCCCCATAGGTAATTGCGAAACAAATTCGCACTCCTGATTGAAAACAGGCGAAGGCTCCTGCCATGCAGGATTCTTGGGATAGGAAGTGAAAATCGTCCATTTCTTGGCACAACAAATAAACCTCATGGGATTATGAAGTTGGTAAGTCCTATGCTATGAGTGGTTTTAAACTT
>UMGD01043158.1_pt1 | contig 34189 bp, 35 predicted proteins | sample 1965201 | NCBI WGS metagenome assembly UMGD01 (sample SAMEA4836066, study PRJEB28245) | human gut metagenome | biome: gut microbiome; material: fecal sample | place: Denmark | collected 2008 | reverse complement strand
TTTGGGTTTTTGGCCTATTAATTCTTCCAGTTTGTCGACTTTGTCTGAAGGTAGAAGTTGTGCAAAATATTCATCTATTCCCAATTCAGAAGCGGTGTATTCTGCGGCATTTTCTGCATCGCCTGTCAACATAACCGTTTTGCAGCCGGAAGCCCTAAGTTCCTTGATTGCTGCCGCAGCTTCCTCCTTAATTTCGTCTGAAATAACGATATAGCCAAGGTATTCATTGTTTTTGGCAGCGTAAATAATTGTTCCGTTTTCTTCCGCTTTCGCGAAATTAACCTTGAAACTCTGCATTATTTTGTCGTTTCCGGCAAGAATAATATCGCCGTTAACCTTTGCCTTAACGCCGTTTCCTGCAATTTCAGAAACCTCCGTGACAAGGTTATTATCAATTTCTTTGCTGTATGCGGCTTTCAACGAAAGCGCAATCGGGTGGTTTGAATAAGCCTCTGCCATCGCCGCAAGCCGTAAAACCTCCTCAGCCGAAGAATTTCCGCAAGACGCAGCCTTAACAACTTTGAAAGTTCCTTTTGTCAAAGTTCCGGTCTTGTCAAAAACAACGGTTCTGGCTTTTGAAAGCGCCTCCAGATAGCTGCTTCCTTTAACCAAAATTCCATTCTTTGAAGCACCACCAATTCCCGCAAAAAATCCCAACGGCACTGAAATTACAAGCGCACAAGGGCATGAGATTACAAGAAAAGTCAGAGCCCGTTCAAACCACACGCTGAATTCAGCACCCAAAAACAGCGGCGGCAAAAGGGAAATTAAAACAGCACCCAATACAACAATCGGGGTATAATATCCTGCAAATTTTGTTATGAATTTCTCGGTTTTGGCTTTTTTAGAACCCGCATGTTCCACAAGTTCAAGGATTTTTGATACGGTTGATTCCTCAAACCTTTTAGAAACCTCAATTCTAATGACGCCGTTTGTATTTATGCAGCCGCTTAAGGCATTATCACCTTTTGAAAGCTCAGCCGGAACAGCCTCCCCTGTCAAAGCCGAGGTATCTACAACAGCCTTGCCTTCACAAACGACTCCGTCCAAAGGAATTTTTTCACCCGTTTTTACAACTATAATATCCCCGATTGCAACTTTTTCGGGAGAAACTTTTTCAATTTTACCGTCTTTTTCGAGATTTGCGAAATCAGGCCTTATGTCCATCAGCGCAGTTATTGAAGCCCTTGACTTTTCAACGGCTCTGTCCTGAAAATATTCGCCGATTTGGTAAAGAAGCATTACCATAACAGCTTCGGGGTATTCTTTTATAGCAAAGGCGCCGAGAGTCGCAATGCTCATCAAAAAATTTTCGTCGAAAACTTTTCCTTTAAAAAGATTTTTGAAGGCGCTCAAAAGAACGTCGTAACCCGCGGTCAAATACGCCGCAAAAAACACCGCAAACCTTGCAATGCCCGACAAATCTAACATTAACGCAGAAATAAGAATGACAATTGCTGCTGCAATTTTAATTAAAGAGGAAGCCTCTGACCCGCCTCCGTGTTCATGGGAATGCCCGTGTGAATGTTCATGGGAATGTTCGTGATGATGATTGCACATATAACGCCTTTCAATTGAATAATTGTTCAACTATATTCTCATTATATATGAACAGTTGTTCAATTGTCAATTCTTTAGAAAAATAATTTTACTTTTGTTCACATAGTTGAACAATTATTCATTTAATGCTATAATACAATTTGTCCTGGCAATATGAATTAAAGGAAGGTTATGAACAGCAAAAAAACTGACTGCGGCGCAATTAATCCTGATTTGGTTGAAAAAGTTAAGCCAAACATGCCGAAAATTAATTTGTTATTTGAACTCTCTGATTTTTTTAAAGTAATGAGTGACAGCACACGCCTTCGGCTTCTCTGGGCTTTGGAAGAAGAAGAATTATGCGTGGGCGATTTGGCTGTTATTCTTGAAATGACAAAATCGGCAGTTTCGCATCAGCTAAAGGTTTTGCGCACAGCAAAGCTCGTCAAAAGCCGCAAAATCGGAAAAAATGTTTACTATTCTCTCGACGACCATCATGTTAAGACTGTTCTTGAAAAAGCCCTGGAACATGTTTGCGAATAAAGTAACTATTTTTATATAAGAAAGATGCAGAAAATTTAAGATTAAGAATTTCCTATTAAAACTATAGGACTAAACTTCACTTTGTCAATTGGCCGATGGTATAGTATATTAATTTTAGGTAACTATATAAAACTCAAGCTCCTAACGATGATTTTTCCGCGCATATACTTGACAAAAGCCGAAAAATCGTAAATAATGTGAACATAGGGAAAAGGCTCTAGGAGCCGCTAACTCTTAGAACCTTTCTTAACTCCCTATTTGGTGAAATAAAGTGCTATGATTATCAACAAGATAAGCCATAGCGCTTTTTCTGTTATACAGAATTTCACTTTTTCATCACCACCTTTCCGATTTAGTCCACTTAACTTGTCTGTGTCGGTGGCGGCAAACAGGAGCTTACCCTTAAATTTATCATATCATAAATAGTTGTGCTCTCCAATGTTCATAAATAATAGAGGAAAATTTTCAGGAAGTAATTTCGGCTGTCGAAAAGTCAATCACACGGCTCAAATCAGAAAGTTTCATCTCTACCTGATATCCTATTTTTCCGGCGCTGAAAATTATTGTATCAAAATTCTGTGCGGATTTGTCAATTACGGTTTTGAAGAATTTTTTCATACCGATTGGCGAACAGCCGCCGTGCACATAGCCTGTTAAAGGTAAAAGTTGTTTTGATTTAAGCATTTCAACAGATTTTTCATTGACTGCAAGCGCGGCCTTTTTCAAATCAAGCTCATCTGCAACAGGTATCATAAAAACATAATGGCTTCCTGATTTTGCGACCGTAACAAGTGTTTTAAAAACTTTTTCGGGATTTTGATTTAGAACTTTAGCGACATCAACTCCGCTGATTGCGTCTGTGTCGGCATAGGAATAATGGTTGTATTGAACTTTATGTTTATCAAGCATTCTCATAACGTTTGTTTTGAAATCCACCGTAAAATCCTCCCGTAAATCCGCATGATTTAATTATCAATTAAAAATTAACACAAAAACATTATTATTTAGTAATATTTTTGATATAATTTTGAAAAAACAAAATTTTGGAGGCAATATGAAATCTCTTGTTTACAATAAGGACTTTGGAGGCGGTATAAAGCTTTGCAACAGAAAGACGCCTGAAATAATCAACCCAAAAGACGCAATCGTTAAAGTAACGCTTTCTTCAATTTGTACAAGCGATTTACATATTATAAAAGGTTTTGTGCCGGCTGCCGAAAACAATATAATTCTCGGCCACGAATTTGTCGGAGAAGTTGTTGCGGCCGGCGAAGAGGTAAAAACCTTAAAAGCAGGCGACCGCGTAAGTGCAAATTGCGAAACCTTCTGCGGCGAATGTTTTTTCTGCAAACGAGGTTGCATAAACAACTGTCAAAACGGTGGATGGCTAATCGGCTGCCGCATTGACGGATGTCAGGCCGAGTATGTAAGAGTTCCTTATGCAGATAACGCGCTTACAAAACTTCCTGAAAATGTTTCTTATGAAAACGCACTTTTTGTCGGAGATATTTTATCAAGCGGGTATTTCGGCGCGGAAATGTGCGAAATTAAAGAAGGTGACACGATTGCTGTTATCGGAGCAGGCCCGGTCGGGCTTTGCGCGATGATGTGCGCAAAATACATGGGCGCAAAACAGATTATTGCAATTGACCCTGACGAAACCAGGTTACAAATCGCCGAAACACAAGGACTTGCGGATTTCACCTTCAACCCTCACAAATCCGATATTCTTGCAGAAGTAAGACATTTGACCGAAAACCGCGGCGCTGACGGGGTTATCGAATGTGCCGGAACAAAAGAAACTTTTGAAATGAGCTGGAAAATCGCTCGCCCGAATGCAATAGTCGGCGTTGTTGCAATGTATGAAGATGATTTGACCCTTCCACTCCCTTCAATGTACGGCAAAAATCTTACTTTCAAAACCGGCGGCGTTGACGCGGTTCATTGCAAAAAATTAGTGGAACTAATTTCAGAAAAGAAAATTTCAACTGATTTTCTGATTACGCACAGGTTCAGGCTTGAAAACATTGTTGAAGCATACAAGCTTTTTGAACAAAAACCCCTGGGCTGTCTGAAAATCGCAATTGAAAGTTAAAGCCCCAAACCCTCAAATTTTATCTGCACTAAACCAACTTAATTCATACCGTGAGGATTTAATTCAAAAATGAAAAATGCACATAGAACGCACACGGTATATAATATTAAAAGCCCGAATCCTTTATGGCTTGGGCTTTCTAAATGGAGGAGGAGGTGGGATTCGAACCCAACGAATTTGATAAATTGGGCGAAAATACTGCATCCTAGACCCCCTTGAACTATATCCTTTTGTACTGAATTAGCATATAAAGTGGACACAGAATGGACACAGTTTCTATGTCTTAATTTTGAATTGCTAATATTCAGATTCTACCAAAAACATATATAAAAATAAAACAACAAAAGGAGAAATAAAAATGACAACAAAAAAATTACAAAGTGTTATTGAAAACAAAGAGAATGCACAAACTCAAATGATAAATGTTAATGATATTATAGTCGATGAATCCAAACGTCTACGCTCAGCCGGTGATATAAAACCAATAAAAGACAGTATTGAAGCACTAGGAGGCTTAATACACCCGATTATTATTGATGCAGATAATAATCTTGTAGCAGGTTATCACCGACTTTTAGCGTATAAAGACTTAGGAAAATCAGAAATACCGGCAAGAATAATCGACAAAAATACCAATAAAGAATTAGTTGAAATCGATGAAAACCTTATTAGAAATAATCTAACAACTCTGGAAACAGCACAACAACTGCAAAAAAGAAAAGTAATATATGAAGAAATATATCCTGATAGTAAAACTGAAAATATTAAACGAAATAATTTCGATTCGGTATACTCCGTTAAAAGTTTTACGAAAGATATGTCAGAAAGAAAAAAGAAGTCGCAACGATGGGTACAGGCACATTTGCAAATAGCAGAACATCTTACATCTGAAAGTATTGAGAAAATTAAAGGCACTGCAATAGAAAACAATTTTATTATTTTGCAAAATATTGCCAAAAAAGAATCGCAAGAACAATTAAAAGCAATAGAATCCTATCTTACATCAAAAAAAGCTACTAAAAAAGAGTTAAGACCTCTTAATATAAAATACAAAGTGGATTTTCGTTTAAGAAGGGTCGTTGTAAATAATAAATGGTTCCAACTGCCGGAAGATTACAACATTGATGACAACTCTTACAACCAGATGGTAATAGATATGAAAAATCTATCAGACAATAATTAATTTAAACAAAAGCTCATAGATATAAATCTATGAGCTTTTACCTCTTAAAATTTTAAATAAAATATACTATAATATATTTAAAGTGGTATAACATATACGATAATATATTTTAATTTTATGAAGAAAACATCCGTAATACCAATACCTGTTAATAAAGCATTAAAAAAGCTTGGTGCAGATTTAAAAGAAGCCCGTATAAAAAGACGGCTTACAATGGCACTGGTAGAGGAACGTGCAGGAATTACACATATTACCTTAACTAAAGTGGAAAAAGGCGATTCCGGTGTTTCTATGGGAATTTATGCCAAAGTTATGTTTGTTCTCGGTTTGATAGATAACCTATATAACCTTGCAGACCCTGATAGTGATACTGTAGGCAAGATATATGATAAAGATAATCTTCCACAACGAGTCCGTTACAAAAAGAGTGAAAAAATATAATGGCTATTACTTTTGTTCTCTCTATGTAAATTTTACAAAATAACATACTCATATTTTACAAAATGACAGGTATATATTTTACACTTTTACAGGCTTATAAAATAGCCTCGTATTTATCATTCAATCTGTATTTCCGTTTTCTTCCTTCACCTTCTGCAATAATAAATCCTGCATCTATCCACTCGGAAGCAAGTAATCTTGCTGTACGAGGTGCAAATTTAAAGAAATCGGCAATCTCTTTTGCCGTAACATACTTTTGGGTTTCAAACAGATTAAGTATTTGACGCTGCTTAGAATCAAGTTCTCTTAATACTTTAACTTCATCCTTAGAACTTTCATTATCCTTAGCCTTTTTATAGACTGATTTAAACGCAACTGACATTCCCTCAACAAAGTATTCTACCCACTTTGTAATATCTGCTTCTGCACGTCCCATATAGTAGTTATGGGAATTGCCGATAGTTATTGCGTCATAATATCCCTGCAAATCCTTTGCATAATATTCTTCCAGAGAGTAAATACCTTTAAGGTCATATCCTTCTTTATGCAGAGCAAGGGTTGTTAAAAGTCTTGCCGTTCTTCCGTTACCGTCAAAATAAGGGTGTATTGTTACAAACTGATAATGAATAATCCCTGCTTTTATCGGTATAGGAACATCATTAGTATTATTAATCCATTTAACAAATTCTTTCATTAACTCCGGTACGTCATTTGCTTCAGGAGGCATATAGACAATATTACCGGATAATGAGTCTGTAATTACATTTTGTCCTTCTCTATATTCATCAGGTTTTACTTTTATACTTCCGCCTCCGGTTACATAGGCATGGATAAGTTTAATATTATCCTCTGTTATAGGTGATTTACTCTTCGCAAGTTTTTCAATATAATCAAGAGCTGAATAGTAACCTCTAATTTCCTTCTCATCACGTATTCTGCCCGTATTAGAAATAACCTTGTTTTTCTTGATAACTTCAAAAACTTCTTCTCTGGAAAGCCTGTTTCCTTCAATCTGGGTTGAATAGTGAATAGTTGCAACTTTGGCGGTTTCTCTTAAAGAACTTAAAAGTTTAGGATTAATCGGCAGAGTTTTAATCCCTTCTTTAACCCGTTCAATTTCAAGAAGGTTATTTGCAATGGAATTAGTGATTGAATACTTTGGATTAAACTCTGCCATAAAGTTACCGCATTATTGCCACTATTTTGCCATATTTTTGCCGGATTGTCAAGACTTTATAAATAACATTAAATGCAAACAGAACAATAAAAACGAGCCTCAAAAAGGAATTTCTTAAGTTAATGGCTAACTTGACACTCACAAGTTCAAACCTTTAGCTCAAAATTACTACGAGCATATTAACTCTAATTACATCCAAAAGATACGTTACCTATATCTTGACTTGGATGCGTGGTATAAAAGTAATCTCTAGAAAAGTTCATCCTGTGAAGCATATCTAGAATAGGTCTGTTTATGACACTTAAAAGTTGTAAGCACGAATAAATGAAGTTCTTTATGTTGTAGTAAAATATTACATTTCTTTTATAAATTATCTATTTGGCCAGCATATTTTTGCTTAATGTACTCTATAATTTTTTTACAACCTTCTTGAATATCAGCATCGGTGAAAGGCTTTTGTACTCGTATAGCACCATGCGATAAATCATGAATTGCGGTTAATAGATATTCATTATCAGCTAATACTTCATTTTGTGCAATAAAATCTTTCAATTCTTTACTTGGACAACTAAAATTACAGATAGTTTCTAATACATGTCTCATTGAGTTTGGTGTTTGGAAAGAAACTGCTTTATTTCCATTCGCAACATCATTTACAAATTTTAAATGTTCTGTATATGGTAGTATAGTTTCTTTTTTTAATTCAGTTAATATATTATTACTTAAAACCAAATTTAAAGAAGATATATTATTTTTTACTAATAAGTTTAAAAATTCATAGTTATGTGTCAGTACTATAAACCGATATCTACTACAATTCAGCTCTTTTCCAAGATTTCTAATAATATCAGCAACTTGATAAACATAATGATAATCCATACTAGAAATAGGGTCGTCTATTACAAAAAGCAAATTTTCACAATCTTGCTTGCTATTAATCCTTTTATAAGTTAATGCTAAATAGTAACACAAACCTATTATATTCTTTTCCCCTTCACTTAAGACATTTTCAGCATTTGTTTGGATTAAATGTGTGTTCAAAGACAGGCAACGTTTATCCCGATTAAAAGTATACTTATCATTAAAAAATTCTTTCAAATATTTTTCAAAAGTTTCGTGTACTTTATCCTTTTTATTCTTCTTATTTATTGCCTTCTTGGTATTTATTTCTTTTTGTTTATTATCTATTTCAGTATTTAATTGTTTTACTTGCTTAATATTATCCGCTTGGGAATTATATACTTCTCCTAAAGCTGATAAACAAACTTCCCTTCGTGATTTTGTTTGTTCAGTTGAAATTTCACGTTTTTTCTTCTCAATATTTTTCACATGATTATTCAATTCAGTTTTCAAGTTTTCTAAATTTTCTAAAAACTGATTAATTATGTTCTCTTGAGATTCTAAATCAACAGGAAAACTTATTTTATTTTTATGAAGCGATTTTTCTTGTAATAAGTTTTTTATTTGAGTAAATGCATTGGTTATGGAATCCTTATTAGGAAAGTTCTTAAAATCAATGTTTTTTAAATCTACAAAATATTTTTTCTGCTCACAAAATAATAAACTTATTTTATTGTAATCCTTTTCTATATTATTAATATCATTTTCATATGCCTGTAATCTACCTTTTAAATCTTCTAGTTTTTCATCAAATTTTGCTTCTTCTTGATTAAAATATTCAATATATTGATTAATTAAGTCTGATTTTTCTTCTAATGAATTTTCACAGAAAGGACACTTAGATTTATCTACATCTAATAAGTGCAAACCTTCTTTTATGAATGTGGTTTTGGTTATTACCTTTTTCTTAAATTCCTCACCAATAGTACTCAAGTTAACAGGAGTTTTTATTGCAGTATCAATATCTCTAAATAAATTAGTATCTAAAGTATAGACTAAATATTTAATTTCTTCCAAGTTATCTGGGATATTTTTTATTGTAGAATAATTATTTTTGGCACTTTCAAAAGAAATGCCTGTATAATGTTTTTGTTTTAGTAAATTGGGATAGTTGATTTGAGTAAACTCTGTTAAATTTGTTCTAATCCCTAAGTTAGCAACATTATTCCTGCATTCATTTAATTCTTCTGTAATTTTTTTGGTTGTATCATTAAGATTATCCTTTAATGCTTTTAAATCTGCTTCATCTTTTGCAACGTCGATTGTTTCATCACCAATTAGAATTTCACCAGTAATATTATCGCTATCAATAGCATAATTATTCCTAGCAACATTTTTATCTACAAACTCTTTATTAAACACATGTATGATAAAGTTAGAATTTATCTCTTTTTCTAAAAAACTATCCTTATTTATTTTAAACTTTAAAGTATTTTTATTGCTTGTATCAGAAAAGTCAAAAAGAAACTTTGCTTCTGATGAGTCAAAATTAATTAAATTTTTAAAATCAATATAGTTAATATTTTGTTGTATATCAGATAATACATTAAAACATCTGCCAATAAAAGTTTTTCCTGAACCGTTTGTGGCAAATAAAGCGATTCTTAAGCTTTCTGAATTAAATTCATTATTTAAGTTTTTTAATGGTCCAACATTTTCAATATTAAACTTTAATTTTCGATTACTCATAAAATTCACATTCTTGTATCTATGACTAATATATAATACACCAGTTTATTAATCAATCTAATAATAATTAGAATTTTACAACCAATTAGAACTATATTTATTTTTGCATTAAAAAAAGGAGCTGAAAACCTCTTAAAATTGACGGACACTCAAAGGTTCAAACTTTGAATTCAAAAATATTTCAAGAATATATGACAAATTTTGTTTTTTGTTCCATAGTTCGTAATTATTTACTCTGTATAAATTCTTTCTTGATGAAAGGATAAATAATGAATGAAAAATCCGTAAACTTGTTTCCGGTGATGAGCATCAACTCGTATTTTTAATGAAGCTTGGAAATTAAGATAGGTAACTGACTTTATAAATCGTGGTATAGTACGATAGAAGATTTTTTACTAAATACAGAGTAATATCTCAATTAGATATATTACTAATTCTCCATTACATATCCGCTCACAAATTTGTTGAACACTTGCTTTAAACAAGGTTAATAAAGGTAAAAAATATTGTATGTTCCTTAAAGTGCTATTGTTTGAAACACAAAACGGAACTATTTACAAAATATCCGCCTATAATCATCTATATATCAAGTAGCCATATGAACTGTGCTAAGAATTGAGATTTTAAAACATTATTATGCCTAGTATTTATGGTTAAAGTTTACAAATGGGATTCTATATATAATTAAATAGATTAATTAACATTTGTTGAATTTACTAATTCTAATAATTCTTGTCCAATTTCCTCAGGAGTCATTATTGCTGTGTTCATTGCCCTTTTGCCAGCCAACACCGGACTAAAATCTTGAATTTCCTTTTTGGTAATATTATGCCATATAGGTAAAATTCGTTTTGTATCTGTTGATTCACGCTGAAATAAACCTTCTAACTCATAATTTGTCCAGTATTTAGATAAATAATGTCTTGATAGAATAACAACACCAAATCGACATTGTTTAAGCCCTATATCTATACTTGTTCTTATACTATCACCCCATTTTACATTATTTTCATCATACCATATCTTTAATCCTAAATTATTTAAAACTTCAGCAAATTCATTAACAAAGTTTTCTTTGTCTTCATTTGCATGTGAAATAAAAACATCATATTTTTCATTGCTATTATTTTCATAAACTGATAAATTAGAACTGTTTTTAACTCGTGATACCTCAGAATTAATAGCTTGTGTTAAATCAGCTATTTGCTTTTTATAAGTTTCCTCTACTAGTTTTCTAGTTTCAAACTCTTTTTTATCTTGTTTTTCTTGTTCTTTTTGTATTTTTATTGATAAATCATTACGTTTAGACCGTTTTTCAGCAATCTTTTTGTTAATGTCTGCTTTTTGCGTAACTATACGTGATAACTCATTTCTCAAACTGCTGATTTGTTTTAGCTTGGAATTTAAACTTGAAACAGATGTATTTTTTGTAATACTTTTTTCAATAGAATTTATTTTCTTTGTTTTTTCTGCTTCAGATTTTGCATAATAAGCAAGTTTCTTTTCTAAATTTGCAATGTCTTTATCAACTTGATTTAAAGAATTTTGATACAGTTTTATACTCATAGGGCTATTATATCATAATTATTTCTACTTGTACCATATATAACACTATGGTGCAAAAACATAGTCAAGCTTTAGCCAATGTCAGTTTTTAGGTTAGAGCCTTTTTGAAGTTTCTTCATACCCCTCTATCGAACTTTTAGGAATAATTTTTAATTCACAATCAAACAGTGCTACAATATCCATCAATTCAGTTACTTTAAATGACGACCGTGCTAATTTATTAAGGATATTTGAAACCGATGCAGAGCGTCCATATTTTTCATTTAACATCTTTGCAAGTTTGTATATAGAAGTATCATGCTCTTTTAAAAAGTCCTTAATGAGCATCCTAACCTGTTCTTTTTGTTCCTCTGAAGCGTTATAAATATCTGCCATTTTATTACCTCTGTATTTATTATAACACTATTTTGTAATATATCACTCTTTTGTAAATATTTGTATCAAATTATGTTTAATACGCTTGATATTCATGAAATAGTGATATATCATGTAAGCGTGAAAAGTGAAAGGATAAACGACATGGCAAAAATTATTACAACTACAATTAACATTGAAGATGAAGCAAAACTTATCAAATCTTTAGAAGCTAAGATTGCAGAACTACAGGAACTAAAAGAAGAAAAGGTTACAGCAATTAAAGAAGTTATGGAAAACAACAACCTTACGGAATTGCAAGCAGGGGCTTTTACAATTAGACTTGCAGATGTTGTAAGAAATAATTTCAATACTTCTGCATTTAAGAAAAAATACTTGGAACTTTATAATGCATTTATCAAACAATCAACTTATAAAAAGTTTTCAATCGTGTAGGGTTTATACCCTACACCTTGAATTTAACAGAATACATATTGTGTTAAATTCAGACAAATAACCTTTAAGCCATATAGGATAAGTGATACAGGTAAAAATATCTATTCTAAAAGTTATTGAAATTAACAAAATGGTTGCAGGTAATAAGTGTAACTTAACAAAACATCAGTAAAAGAGGTTATCATGAAGTATGTTCAACCGATTAGAGATAAACATAAAATTGAAGAAATAAAGTCTATTCTTAAACAGAATGGTACAAGGGATTTACTTTTATTCTCAATGGGGATTAATACAGGGTTGAGAATATCCGACCTGCTTAAACTTAGAGTTATTGACGTAAGAGGCAAATCACATGTTGAGATAAAAGAACAGAAAACAGGTAAAATTAAACGCTTTCCTATTCTTGGCAGTTTACAGGTAATGATAGAAGAATACACACGTAATAAAGATTGTTCAGAATACTTATTTAAAAGTCGTAACGGAGTAAATAAGCCCATAACAAGAGTAATGGCATATATGATAATCAATGAAGCATGTAAAAAATGCGGAATACAAGATAACATCGGAACTCATACATTAAGAAAAACATTCGGATATCATCATTATCAGACATTTCATGATGTAGCGATTTTACAATACCTGCTTAACCATTCAAGCCCATCAATAACACTAAGATATATAGGTATTGCACAGGATAATGTTGAGCAGACATTACAACAGTTTGAGTTATAAGGAATTTTAAAAATGATTAATTATAATACAGTTCAACAGATATACAATAGGAATTACGGCAGTATGCAGTTATTTAAGCGACCGTTCTTTAATCAGCTTGTTTATACAGAAGGTGTTATGGACTTTCAGCAAACTTTAAATGCCTATTGGGTCGTTGATAATGTTATAAGCTACATGCCGGAAATCCTTAAAACATTCAAAGAAACAGAAGAAACATTTTATGTGTGTGAAATCTGCTTGAATACAGAGCGTAAAGGGTACATGGAAGTTTACCATGAAGGTTATCTGGGTAATGATTACCATGAACATATAACCGTTATAAAACAGGATATTCCTTATATTGATTTGCCCCTTAAGTCAGATGAAGAGATAACCACTTACAAATTTTACTTAATATTGAGTAATTATGAGCCGGTACAGTTCACTTTGTTATTGCCGTCTGAATATTAATATATTTCAGCTATAATAAATTTATGTTAAATGAAGACCAAAAGAAAAAATATATTGAATTGCTAATGGATTATAAGAATAATCCCAACTGGATAAGTAATTTTTATAATTATAAAAATAGTCTCTTACCTAAAAAGCTTTATAGGTACAGAACATCAAATTCATATAATTTAAAAGCACTCAAAGGGAACTATATTTGGCTAAATTCCCCTGATAAATTTAATGATATTTACGATTGTATGTTAAATATAGACTCTGAATTGTTATTATTATATAACGTACTAAACAATAACTGGTACAAAAACAATCCTTTTGAAAAAGATGAAATCCAATCACTTTTATTCGCCGAAAAAGAGATTAAAAAAGGAAGTATGGATTTAGATTTATTTATATCTTATTTAAAGTCAAATAATAACGAACATATACATGAAAAATTAACGTCTTCACCTTATTTTATTTCTTACAAGGACATGTATGACTGTTTACAACAGTTCAACGCAAATCCGGAACCGTATAAAAAAATGGTCGTAAAATGTAAAACAGCATGTTTTTCAGAAACATATGATAATATTTTGATGTGGTCTCATTATGCTAAATACAATAAAGGGTTTTGTGTTGAATATGATACCTCTAAATGTAAGGAAATAACAAAAAAATTATATCCTATTTTATATATTTCTGAACCGATTTTTTGTCCAAATTTAATGAATGATTATGCCGATGGCAAAGCTGATATTAGTATTTCTCAAACAATATTTTCAACAATGAAGTTTGAAGATTGGCAATGTGAAAAGGAATGGCGAATTTTTAGTGGTGAGCAAAAAATTGAAATGCCGTCATTGCCTAGCTGTATTTATCTTGGAGTAAATATAAAACAATATGAGCAAAGAAAAATATGCAAAATTGCAGATAAACTAGGAATACCTGTAAAAAAAATGCAACTCCTTGAAGGAAAATTTAAGTTAATAGCTGTTGACATATAGTGCTTAAATATCAATCCTTCTTCCTATTCCGGTTCTTTTATTAGATGGTTGCTTGTTTACAGGTTGCTGCATCAATCTATTTGTATTATATAGTTCACTCTGTTGTACTTTATTTGCCATATTGATTACGTCATCAAGGTTTAACACTGCAAAATTAGGTTTATTATTTACAAAATCTGCTCCTGATTGCGTTATGCCTGATGAGGCAACCAATATAACTTCATCTGCTCCAAAATCATCTTTACAGCCCCATAACGCTCTTATAGGCTCAGGCGGTACCGGATTTCTATAGTGTTTACACTGAATTATACCCCGATACCCTTCTTTTTCTACAATAATATCCACACCGCCATCACCGGAACCTTTTGTAACTGTCGCTTTATATCCATTGAGAATAAATATTTTTGCGACTTCCTGTTCAAATTGCCAACCATCAAGAGTCCACCACCAGGATTGTTCTGTCCAATAACCGGAATTTCGTTTTAACTGGTTTGGAGAAAACTGCCTTGCATAACTATTGTTAAACAAATGATTCCAATAAACGCAAAATGCAATAAAACATATTAAGCAACTCCAGCCAAAAACATAAAAAGGTAAAATTTTTGTATCTCCCAAATAATAGAGAAGGTAATTAAATCCCAAAACAAAACCTACGGATAAAATGCACTCTTTCCACAATCCATGCCTATTTACTTCAATTAAAAATTTTATTATTACAGTTATGACTGCGATAATTGCTGTTATAAATGCTATTATATCTCTTGTTGTAACTGCTGTTTTTTGTCTTGCCATAACACTCCTTTAAACGCTTATTGTTATAACGATTGAATTATCTTCCAGTACTTCTTCCTGTTCAATTTTCATAGCTTTATTCATTGACACTTTTTCTTTTATATTGTTACACACCTTTTGTTGCACCTGACGTTCATACTCAGCACCTAATTTGTTATATAAATTTTGCACCGGAGCAAGATTTCCATCTCCTACAATTCTAAATTCGTAATTGCCGTTTCTTGTTTTTGCAATAGTAATATCGCTGTTACCAGCTCGACAGGTAAAACGGTTATTGTTTTCTGTAAAAGCTATGTTAGTCTTTTTTAAGGATATCTGCAAAAGTTCTTTATCTGCTATTTTAGTTTGTAATGTTTGCCGTTGTTTAGGTTCTGCTTTCTTTACAGTTTTACCAGTAGAAGATTGCCCTCTTAATCGTTTTTGTCTGTAATGTTCCCTTACATCTGCTTCTGTCCATAATATCTGGTCTCCCCTTCCAGTAAGAACCCAGAACAAAGTTTCTAACGGTGATAACTCTATCAATACCGACATGTTTATCCTCCTATTATTTTTCTACCAATCAATTTTCCTACCCATTTTGTTTTTAGGTTTATGCGGAAAAATTATTTTATCTTGTATCTCTATCATCTGGTGTGGCTGAAGACCAAAGTCTTCAGCAAAAGAATCAATATCATAATAAATTTTTCCGTTATCTCTATCTGAAATAAATTTTTTTGCTTTCTTAGAATCAAACCCTTCGAGAGTTAATAAATCCTCAAATAAACAGTTTTCTAGTTCTATTTTGCGATTTTTTAAATACGGCTGCTTAGTTGTATTCTTTTTAGTTTTATGTTTAGTTCCGCTGTCTGCCGAATAATTATAATTTGTTTGCTCATTAACAGATGCTTTTAAAGCTTCTTCCTTTTGCTTTTCAAAAGATTTTTGACATTCTTCTATTTTATTTTGAACTTCTGCATATTTATCATTTTCAGTTGTAATTTCTTTGTAGTATTTAATTGCTTGCACAAAGTTGTTTAATTTAGTATATTCTTCCGCAAGTTTATAATTATACATATCTAATTTTTCTATAGTACCTGGATTTTTTTCAGTTTTTTTAATGGCATTTTTTATATCATCAATAGTTAGTTCATTTTTATTTAGAGTTGAATATACTATTGCTCTTTTATAATAAATATCTGGAAGTTCTTTAATATCAATTATTTTTTGATTCATAATTAAATAAGTATAAAAGAATAAAGCATCATAGAAATTATTCTTTTCAAAACTGTTTTGAGCAAATTGTTTTAAGTCTTCATACCCTATATAAGGTAAGATATTTTTAACTTTCTGGAAATATTCCTGTGTAAGATGAGAGGCTTTTTTATTATAAATTTTTGCTACGATAAAATTAAGTTCTAAAAATTCCTTATCTGAGCCATTATATTTGATATTTTGTTCAATACAATTTTTTAAATTTTCAATATCTTCTAATGTTCCTTCTTGCTTACAGTCTGACAGTAGCCTGTCTAGAATTACTTCAGGATTTTTCCGTTGAATATCTGCTCCTGTTTTTAGTTTTTCACCATCGTTTTGTAACTGTTTTTCTGAATTATTTTCAGAAGTAAAAGATACCATTTTAAAGAGAAGATACATAACAGCATCTATAATATATAAACAAAACCAAATATACATTATAATTGCCAGAATTTTTAATAATATATTTCGTATTGTTTGTAGTTGTTTCCAGATAATCATTTTATTTCCTTATAATTTACACTTAATACTTACGAATTTTTGACTTTTACGAAATTATCACTCAACAAGCCGAGTAAAATAACGAATATTTCTAATATCCGAATTATATTTATTATCAAAATTTTTACACCTTTATTGTTAAAAGTATCGATTTATCCTCTAAAATTTGTTCTTGTTCTATCTCCATTGCTTTATTCAAGGAAATTTGTTTTTTTATATTTTCAAGAACTTGTTTTTGTAATTCTTGTTGTGATAATTTATTATAATGAGTTGTTATTTTTTCACGAAACTCTATAATATCGTCTTTCCAATCATCATAACCTTTTGTTATTATTTCATATTCACCATCTTTGTTTTTCTTAAAATGGAGGTCATAAAAACTGATAGAACAAACAAATTCTCCTTTTTGTTCTCTATAGGACACATTTGCTTTTTTTAAAGCTTTTTTAAGAATTTCTTTATCTGTAAATTTTGTTTTGTATTTTAAATGCACATATATTGACATAAGGTCTCCTTATACATACAAATTTGTGCTACCAATCAATTTTTCTACCTATTTTATTTATCGGCTTAGGAGGAAAAATTATTCTGTCTTGTACCGCTATCATCTGGTGTGGCTGAAGTCCAAAGGCTTCTACAAAAGAATCAATATCATAATAAACTTTTCCATTCATTCTTTCTTTTAAAAATTTTGTTGCTTTACTCAAATCAAAACCGTCAATAGTTAATAAATCTTCCACAGTACAATTTTGTAGATTAATTTTTTTACTACTTGATTTCGGAGCATTTTTTATTTTCTGATTTGTTTGTTTTGGCAGTTGTTCATTTTCAAGTTCTTGTTGTAGTTTCAAAATGCTATCATTAATCAGACCCAGTTCAATTAGTTTATTAATATCGCGAAGTGCAATATTGTAATATCCAAGCCCCTTAAGCCACAAAGCATATTCATAATGACATTTGCAAAATTCATCTTTAGAATAATGACCTCTGTCATAATAAAGTCCTATCTTTTTAGAAGCAAATTCTTTTTTATAGATTTCTGTTTTTGTAAAAGCCCCAAAATACTTTCTTTTCATCAAGAGAAAATCAGGGTTGTTAGGATTTTCTCTTATAAGACAGGTCAGCCGCAAATCAAATCCATGTAATTCTTTTTCATCTAAATTAGCACCAAGAAATTTTTCTCTTATTGTACTAATTTTTCGATTTATTTCTTCATTATCCATCGGAATAAAGTCTTTTAACTTATCAATAGCAACGCTGTATTTACCTAAATCCATAAATGTATTTACTTCATCAAGTAATTTTCTATTTGCATCAAGTGCATTCTCCATTTTTTTTAATTGTTCTTCAGGTATTGGTGTATCTTTATCTTGTTTTTCTTGATTATTTTCAGAAGTAAAGGATACCATTTTAAATAGAAGATACATAACAGCATCTATAATATATAACCCAAGCCAAATGTATAGTATAATTGCCAAGATTTTTAGTAATATATTTGGTATTGTTTGTAGTTTTTTCCAAATAATCATTTTTACACCTTACAAATCTTACTTAAAATTCAATAGTTCTACCGCCTCTGGCACGTTTGACAGTTTCTGTTGATTTCTTTTCTTTCTTTTTCTTTTCAATTTGTTCCTGTGTTTCTTCAGGCACATAGTTATAACTTTCATCATGAGCTGTTGCCGCTACGGCTCTTTCGTTTGCCCAGTCTCTTATTGCAAGAATTTGTTCTGCCTGGGTAGTTGAAAGCGGAACTGTATTTTTTATAACTTTATACAAATCATCTTCCTCTAAGACTCTATTTTCAGAAAAAGCCTCAAATAAAGCAGCAATTACAACCTGTTCTATTTCCGCCCCAACAAATCCTTCTGTTAAATCTGCCAGTTTATTTAGTAAGGTATCCGTAATTTTAAAATCTTTGGAAAGACTTCCATTTAACCTTTTTTCGAGATGAAGTTTAAAAATAACTTTGCGTTCAGTTTTTGTCGGTAAATCAACAAAAAATATTTCATCAAACCTTCCTTTTCTAAGCATTTCTGACGGTAATGCATGAATATTGTTTGCTGTTGCAATTACAAATACAGGCTTGGTTTTTTCTGACATCCAGGTAAGAAAAGTTCCGAAGACTCTTGTAGAAGTTCCTCCGTCCATTTCTCCGCCGGCATTTCCAAAACCCTTTTCAATTTCGTCTATCCAGAGAATAGATGGTGCTACGGCTTCAGCTGTTTGAATTGCTTTTCTCATGTTTTCTTCAGAACTTCCTACTAAACCTGAAAATATTTTGCCGACATCAAGCCTCAGTAAAGGCAACTGCCACAATGCACTCATTGCTTTTGCTGTCAAACTCTTACCGCAACCCGGAACCCCTGTTATCAAAATACCTTTTGGTGATGGTAAGTTATAATCTTTTTGAGCTTTCCCAAGCCAAGAATTATTTCTTTTTACAAGCCATTTTTTTAAATTTTCAAGACCGCCAATATCATCCATATTAAAATTAGACTTAATAAACTCTAAAATTCCGGTCTTTTTAATTACCTGACATTTTTCATCAAGTATTACGTCAAGTTCTTTTACGGTTAATTGCCCTTTTGATACCATTGCTCTTGCAAATGCGTTTTCTGCTTCTTGCAAGGTTAACCCCTGGGCTGCTTTACAAAGAATTTCTTTTTCATCTTCTTTTAAATCAATCAAAATCCCTGAATTTTCATTCATTTCTATCATTTCATTAAGCAATGATTTAATTTCATCAAGTGTAGGCAGGTCAAAATCAACAACAGTAATATCTTTTTGCAATTCCAACGGTAACACTAAAGAAGGGGCTATAATTACAACATTTTTTGATACAGAGGCATTCTTTAAAGAACCTGCAACATCTCTGATTTTTCTGATTAGGTTGTAATCTGCATTTCTGCCATTTACCCCGAGCAAAGGATGAATATCCTTCAGAATAAGAATAGCAGGGTTGTTATAATTATCAATAAAATTCAGTGCATCAATAGGTTGATTCCCGTTATTAACACTTTCCTGACCGTCTTTAAGGTTTTTCTTTAACCCCTCTGTAGAACTCCAGATAAACACATCTCGTTTTGTTCTAATTGTTTTAACATCGTTTGCAATTTTAGTTATCAAATCAACAATACGGACTTCCTCCCAGGTTGGGATGTATATAAAAGAAAATCTTGCTTTAAAAAGGTTTGTTAAATGCTGTTCTGTTTTCTTTAATCCTTCTAATGTCATTGCTTTTGCCATATCCTACCTCATAGTTTTTAAAAGTTCTTTAAAATTACCCATACCGTTAAGAGAAATTTTATTGTTCTTATCTATTCTTACTTCAATCTTGTTTTTGTACTTACTGATAATGCTTTCATCATATCTATCTGTTAAAAAATAATAATTCTGATTGCTTGACCCTACCCATGGACGGCTAAAGTCCTGTTTATCTTCTTCATACCTGCCGTCAATTAAAATATCTATGTATTTAGTAAGTTCCTTAAAATCGTTCCTGTCTGAAAGTTCACTGTATTTATACCCTGTAAATACCAGAACAGACAGCCCAATTTTTTGAACTGCCTTTGATATTTCCGTTACTGCTTCTATTTGTTCCAGTGGTTCTCCACCAAGAAAAGTTATGCCTTCTATTTTGTCCTTATATGACGTTATCAAGTCAATTAATTCTTCAACTTTGTAAACAGTTCCGCCTTTTTTATCCCACATTGCAGAATTAGCACAGCCTTTACAATGCAAGGAACAACCTTGAACCCAGATACTAAATCTTTTTCCGGGTCCCTCTACTGTGGTTATAGGTATGTATGAATTAATCCTAATATCCACTTTGTTGATAGCCCTCATTGTAAGTGTCATTATGTACTTCCTGCTGATGGTATTCCTCTGTAAACTCGGAATGAACAACCTTTGCTCCCGTCAGATTTTCAATATCTTTAATGTAGCCAAGGCAAGACTTTCCTTTAATTCCTACTGTTTCAGATTCTATCCTGCCATCAGGATATACACGGATTTTTATTTGTTTAGCCATTGTTGTTACCTCTGATACTGTTAAGAATTATATTTTGATTTTCCTGTGTGTTTTCGATATCAAGCCATCGAACAGGAGTATTTGTAAATAAATTTCTTATTTCCACTAATATCATCCAGTTATCAAAATTAATATCCCCCTGCGAAATATTTGTATTATCAGCTCTTACAATTTCGTTAGCGATTCTTTCTGCATAATTAATAATTCTATCTTCATCATTGCTATTTAAAACAATTACGGCATCATTAAATCTTCTAACTTGTTGTTCAATTCTTTCATCATTAACTCTTGTTAAATTATTTCTCTGGATTTCAATAGTTTCTGTAAAATTATTAATAAGTCTATCAATACTACCTTCTATGATTCTGCACATCTTGTTTTTATCTATCCTTTCTTGAATTTTTACACCGTTTTATCTATTTTGGAGCATAAAATAATTAAACCTTACAAAGTCTATATTACAGACTTGTAAGGTTTTCTTAATTTTATTGGTTATGCACCGTTATAATTTTATCTTTTTGTGTTATTATTTCTTTAAGGAAACTTATGCTCCAAAATAGATAGTCTGGTGTATGTAATACGGTGTATTAAAGTTCAAAATTATTGTATGAGAGGTCTATTTCATCTTGGTCTACACCAATATAACGCAAAGTAATAGCAGGGCTTGAGTGGTTCAAAATTTTCTGTAAGAGTGCTACGTCATTATATTTCTTGTAAAAGTGATATCCGAATGACTTTCTCATCGTATGTGTTCCGACATTGGCAAGTATACCAAGCTGCTTGCACGCATCATTAAGAAATCTATAAACCTGCGAACGGTCTAACCTGCAATGTTTCTTGCCAATAAATAAAGGCTCTGTTTCTGACAGGGAATATTTTTTACAGCGTTCTACTGACAAATATTCTTTAATCAGAGCTTTTAGTTTTGTATTTAAAGGAAATCTCTTATACTTACCTGTTTTCTTTTCTCGTATTTCTACATAATTTTTGTCTTTCACATCCTCAACGTTTAACCCTAGAATATCCGACACCCGTAACCCTGTATTAATACCGAATGCAAATATGAGACGATTTCTACGGCTGTGTTTCTCAAGATATTGTTCTATTCTTCCAATATCTTTTTTACTTTTAATAGGTTCAACAAGATTTTTCATATATACCTTCTTTCTGCACCATTCGTTAAAATTCGGTGCATGAAAAAATGTAATAAATACAACCCAAAATCCGAAACGAAATTATTTCGTTTCGGATTTAATTCTTTAACCTTGTGTTTTAAATAAACTTTTAAATTTTTCCTTGTAGGATAAAAACGGCAAAAAGAATAAAAAACTTAAAAACAGAAAATAAAGTTTATATTCTATTTTGCAGGGAATAAAACCTAGCGTAGTAAAAAATGGAGATACAAGATGGTAATAAAATTTACCTGTTATACCCCGAAGGATGTAGGGGAAAAGTTGAAGAAATTACAAAAAGACAAATGTCTAAATTTAAGTAAGTTCATCACAACAGCAATAGTAGAAAAAATCAACAAATATGAGGAGACAAAAAATGTTTAATGAAAACAGATATTTTAATAACATTATGAAAAAGCATCGTGAAAAAGAAAATGCAAAATCTCGAGAAGAATTATGGTTTGAACTCACACGTCCATTTAAAGATGTGACGTATGACATGAAACTAATTGCAAAAGTCAATAAAGATATTGAACATTGCATTAAGTGTTGTAAAAGCGATATCATGACGGAGACATGTAGACAATATATGTTGAATTTATTGAAAGAATATCATCTTGAAATTGAAGAATCATTTACTCAAGAAGATGTTCAACATACATATCCGTATTATTTGCAAATGACACTGAAGGGTTTACGGCGACTTGTTTTTAGATATCACGTATGGGGTTATCTGCACAAAGGTATCAGGTATCTTCCTATCTGGTATCTTCTCGATTGTATTGAAAATCATTTGCTGAAAAATTTGTAAGATAAAACGGGTGTAAAATGCCATTTTTACACCCGTCTAAAAAATTATATGATTATAGTTGCAATGCTATTTAAAATATAAATAGCATTCGGAAAGGTTGCAATGTTAAAATTCGATATTAAGAAACTGGCAGCAAATTGCCAGATGGTTAAAGTATGCCTTGAAAATAAAGGAAATGATGAAGATTTTCTTGAAAAAGAACTCTATAATCCTAAAAACTTTGATTCTTTAAATATATTAAAAACGCTGTGTGAAATATCAAATACACCGGTAGAAATAATGATAACATATTTTATTAATAGCAGAAATACTACTCCTGATTTTAATAAAATTAAAGAAAATATGAAGTTAGGTAAGTGCATAGGCTGCAATGAGGCTGATTGTCCGTATGAATGTATATTCAAAAATGTGTTAGAAAATCCTCTTACACTTGCATTTAAGGAAAAAACAACTCCGATTGCATCCAAAAAATTTCCATCAGAGTATTTCCCCACAGTATTAGGAAATTACATAAATGAACTTGCAGAAGCAATGGTTGCACCGCCTCAATTTATTGGCACTGAACTTCTAGCATTATTGTCCGCATTATGCAGCAGGTTTGCATATTTGCAGGCAACACCTACATGGAGGATACCACTAACAGGTTATTATCTTGTAATTGGGGACGTATCAACAAAAAAATCTCCCACTATGAATGTAGTGCTTTCGCTGGTAAACGGGCATTTAAGAAAAGATGACAGGCTGATTGCAAATGACAGCACCGTAGAAGCTTTAGAACAATTATTATCAAAGCACAACAGTATACTTTTGCAGGCAGATGAAGCCGGTATTATGGAAACCCTCGGCGGATATACCAAAACCAATCATGCCAGTTCCTCTAAACTGCTTTCATTATATACTTGCAATCCCTATCGTGTGGACAGAAAAGGACAACAGCCTGTATTTATCCAAGAGCCAAAATTATCAATCCTAGCAGGAGTGCAACCATCTGTTTTGACTCAATCTAGAAATTTAATGACAACGGGTATGTTGCAGCGGTTTATTATTACGTTTGCCGAAAGAAACAAAAAATACAATGGTTTCTCACAGAAATACCTCTCAACCGAACTACAAAATAATATGTCTAATCTCATTGAAGAACTGTACGAAAGAGGGCAGGAAGGTATTATTGAGAAATTAACCCTCTCAAAAGAAGCGTTACAGTCGTTAAGTTTCTTACAGGATGAACTTTACACAGACATTGAAAATGCTCAAAGTACGTCATTACAAGATTACTACGGTAAATACAAAGAGCATGTATTAAAAATTGCCGGATTATTCCATATAGTACACATGGTAACTGAGGGAATGCAAGACACAGAAATTTCTAAAGAAACATTTGAGATGGCACAGGAAGTCTCTTTTTATTATTGTAGTATTTCAAGGGATATCTTTCAAAACACAACGACAGAAAAGCCTATTGACACTGAAAAGGGGTACAGAGAACTCATGAACAAATCACAGGATGGTACTTTTAACCCGACATTCCTTAATAAATGTGGGATAGGCGGTTGTGATGCAAGGAAAAACGGATATACTGAAAAATTTATTGACAGACTATTAGAACAAAACAGGTGTATTGAAATCTTCAATCATGGTGGAAAAGGCAGGAAATTTATTATTATAAAGGAGTAAGTTTATTCTTACTCCTTTTTCTAAAGTTACAAAAATTACAAAAAATACATAAATTCAAATAAGGTACTTATTTAATTCAATTTATAACAATAATTAATAACAGGTATATAATAATTTTATAACCTGTTTTTTTGTTATTTTTGTAATTTTTGTATGTTTATGGCTCTATTATAGACCTGCGTTTATAAGAATCACTACATTGACTTTCAATTAGAGCATCTATTTGAATCATAATGCTTTGAATATTAGATTTAGATAACCCGTATTGAAGTAATACACGCTCAACATCTTCTTTTTTACAATTGTTCATTTTTTGTACAGCATCAATTTTTCCCATAATCAACCCTGTAAACATATCTTCTGGTAAATCTAATGCAATAGCTAATTTAGCAAAATTAGCTAAAGAAGGGACTCGCCCCCTATTGTTTATTAAATCAGAAATTACCCCAACACTAACTCCGGATTTTTCTGATAACTCTGCTACTGTCAGGTGCAATGTTTCTTTTTGTTCTTTTATCATTTTAGCAATTGCAATTAGCATTGAATCTATATTTATTTCTTTAGGATTATTCATCATAAAAATATTATATCACAATTTATTAAATATGCAATTTCGAATATTATTTCTAAAAATATTCGGAATTTAGTTGACAAGCAAATAAAAATGTGTTACTATAACTATATTCGCAATTGCGAATATACAAAAAGGAGACATATAATGGAAAAATTTAAAATTATGAAACTAAAAGACTTTGCAAAAGAGCTAAAGACTCCTGAAAGCACTATACGGACGTGGAAGCGTAGAGGCGACATCCCGGCAGAATGTTTTGTAGAAATTGCAGCAACTATTTTTATTAGGGTCGAGGTATTTCAGGATTGGATTGATGGCTCAAACAATAGGAGACAAACAATATGACAGTAAAACAACGAAAAAATGGCAAGTGGTATTGTCGATTTCAAGTTAATGGAGAACGCTTGCATTTGTTATGCCCTGGAGCGACAAACAAAAAAGATGCTGAACAAATGGAAAACGCATTTAAATATCGGTTGCAACAACAACAAAACGGAGTAATCTCCAAAGAAGAAAAGAAAATGACAGTTGATAAACTCTGTGACAAATATCTGGAATATTCTGAATTAAATAAAAAGAGTTATAAACAGGACAAATCCAGAGTTAAGCACATAAGGGAGTGTTTCAAAAAATGTAAGTACATAAATAACATAAAACTTGATGACATTGAACAATTCAAAAGACTCCTGCTTAATAAAGGTCTTAAAAAAGTGACGGTAAACAGGCATCTGGAAGTAATCAGTAAAATGTTCAATATAGCCATCTGCAATAAATGGGCGGTTGAAAACCCAATCAGGAATGTCAAGTTTAAGTTAAAGAACGATAACAATTTTAGATGTCTTACTATTGAAGAACAGAAACGATTATTTAAAGCCGTAAAAGGAACATATCTCGAAGGTATAATAATATTTGCCCTCAATACCGGTCTAAGGAAATCTGATATACTGCCTTTATTGTGGGAAGATATTAGGTCTTACGATGATAAAGTAATACACTTATATGTGCGTAAGACAAATAAATATGTAGATATGCCTTGCACTAAGATGTTGTATGAATTTATAGAACGCACCCAAAAAGATAAACGACATGGGGCAATATTTATTAATCCTTTAACAAAACAACCTCCCAAAGATATTAAGCGAGCATGGAACACCGCAAAAAAGAAAGCTAGAATTGAAAATCTTAGATTTCATGACCTTAGACATACTGTTGCTACTCGTTTAGTTAATGCAGGAGTTCCACTTCCAACGGTGAAAAAGGTAATGACACACTCAGATATTGCAACAACCATGAGATACGTACATACTCCTGAGACAGAATTGTTCAAGGCTATGGAAGTACTTAATTCATGCAATGAGGATTTAATTCAAAATGACTAATGGACACAGAATGGACACGGTAAATATTAAAAAACACCTGAACTTTAATCATAGTCAGGTGTTTAAATGGAGGAGGAGGTGGGATTCGAACCCACGGTACGCTCGTCACGTACGACGGTTTTCAAGACCGCTCCGATAAACCGCTCTGGCACTCCTCCAAATGTATTTATCAGATGTGATTTTATTGTATTATATCAAAAATTTTTGTCAATATGGTTTTTATTTAATAATTCATCAAGCTTACTAAAAAATCGCAATTGAACCTTTTTATAAAAAATAAGGAGGTTTTAAGATTTTCGTAAATTATTACCAGACATCGACTTTTTCCAGCGGCTCTTTCCTAATCCTGTAATTGCCTGCCTAATTCTTCCGCCAGCGACCTTCACCTAATTCAGCTCCAGTATGTAAGGGCACACTTCGTGTGCAAAAAAAAAAAAGCTATGTACTTGAGGTGCATAGCTGTTGATTAGGGATATGTGTATCTTAGTCTCTAAGGAGTATGGTTTTATATTAGCAAAGTACCCGGAAAATTAAATCATACATTTTTATGATGTTTCGAAATACGACTATGTAAAATAATGTAAATTTTTACTATTAAGGTAGCACAAAATGTTATTTTTAAGGTTTATAATCACAGTAAAAAAAGTTAAAACTACAGAGGTGCTATGCAAATATCATTAAACACTTATAAACCGTACACACAAAACTACAAGGCATTAAACCAAGCCAAACCCATGCAGAAACATAATGTCAATTTTACATCAGGATACGGCGCCGAAGAATTTAATGTTATAGATAACCCTGATTTAACACCGAGAAGCAACGGTGAAAGATGGCGCAATATTGCAAAAGCAATAAAAATGATGACCATTGACCATTATAAAGAAACACACGGAATTTTCCCGCAAAAGCCAAAACCGCTCTTTACAGAAGAGGAATTCAAAAAATACCGTGACTCCTTCTACGAAGGAACAGACGCGGAAGGTATGAATCCGGAAGATTTAGTTCCCGGCAACCCGTATGATAAATATGTAATAGACGATTATTCGCCGGCCAGCGACGTCGAAGATTAATTCAAACATTTTCATGCTATAATTCTGTTAATAACAGATTAATGAAGGGATAAAAATGTTTGACAGTTTAAGCGATAGACTACAAAGTATAATTAGCGGTACCAGAGATAAAGAATTAACGCAGGAAAATATGCACGAAGCCTTGCGGGAAATTCGCCGTGCGCTTCTTGAAGCAGATGTGAATTTGCGTGTCGTAAAATCTTTCATCTCAAATATCCGAGACAAAGCCGAAGGTGAAAACATTGTCCAGGGTGTTGACCCGTCGCAGCAGCTTGTTAAAATCGTTCATGATGAACTTGTTGAACTTTTGGGAAAAGAAAAGAAACCGCTTGAACTTCATAACAATCCTGCTTTAATTATGATGCTTGGCCTTCAAGGGTCAGGTAAAACAACTTCAAGCGCAAAACTTGCGGTTAAACTTAAAAAAGAAGGCAAAAAACCGCTAATTGCAGCATGCGACGTTTACCGTCCTGCCGCAATAACGCAACTCCAAACCCTCGGTAAAGAAACCGAAACAGAAGTTTTCACAATCCCTGATTCAAAAGATGTTCAGGATATTGTTCAAAAAGCAATTGAATATGCCAAAAGCAATGGATTTGATGTAGTAATCATTGATACCGCAGGCCGACTTCAAATCGATACTGATATGATGGCAGAACTTCTTTTAATAGACAGAATTTTCCACCCTGATGAAAAACTTCTTGTAATCGATGCAATGACAGGGCAGGAGGCTGTTAATGTAGCAGAAAACTTTGACGCACAGCTTGAACTTACAGGCTTGGTGCTTACAAAACTCGATGGCGACAGCCGAGGCGGCTCTGCTTTGAGTGTAGCGTACTGTACAGGCAAACCCATTAAATTAACCGGAACAGGAGAAAAACTTCATACGTTAGAGGACTTTTATCCGGAACGCATGGCAACAAGAATTTTGGGAATGGGAGATATCGTTTCTCTTGTCGAGCGCGCGCAGGAAGTTTTTGACGAAAAACAGGCAAAAGAACTTGAAGAAAAAATGGCAAAAGCCGAATTTTCATACAATGATTTTCTCGGGCTCCAAAAGCAAATGAAAATGTTCGGTTCAATGGGCAACCTTTTGGGCATGATACCGGGTTTAAAGATTAGCAAAGACGACCGCGACATGATTTCACATGAAGGTGAAAAACAATTTAAGCGAATAGAAGTTTTCATTTCCTCAATGACACCAGCTGAGCGCAGCAAACCGGAACTCATTGACACAAGCCGCAAAAAACGTATTGCAAAAGGTGCCGGTATGGATTTGGCTGAAGTAAATACATATATCAAACAATTTGAACAAATGCGCATGATGATGAAGGGAATGCACGATATGAAGAACATGTTCGGCAAAATGGGGGGTGGAATGCCGGATATGAATAAAGTTGGAAAAGGAATTCCGGGCTTAAACCCGAAAATGGGCAAGCACGCAATGAACAAAGCCCTCAAAATGATGCGACGGTTTAAGTAGAATTCAAATGTTCATCCTATTTACTGAAATTTAAGCCTCCCTTGCCAAAGGTAGGCTCAAATTTAATAAATAAAACGATTCAACTCCCTAGATTTTTTAAAAATATAAATTTCCAACTCAAACAATCCAAAATCGTTTAATTATTTTTTTCTGACCAACACATCATACTCAAGAATATCAAAAATTTCCAACAATTCATTAACCCTGATAGTCCCGTTTCTAAGCTTATTAGTCAGGTTTTCAAGCGTATCTGTCTTATTAAATTTGTGATTAATATCAACCTTAAGTCTGGTAAGCGTTTTACCCTCAAAAGCAGCCAAAAGCTTTATCAAATTTCTTACATTACTTTTTTCCAAAATATATTCATTTTTCATTCCATAACTATATATTGATTAAGGTTTGACAATCTAACTTTATCATGAGAATATCTAACTATATAATTAGATAACTAAGTTTGGAGTTATGACTGTGCAGAATATAAAAATATATTCACTACAAAATAGAGCATTCACACTGGCGGAAGTTTTAACTACACTTGGAGTTATAGGTATAATTGCCGCAATGACCCTGCCTGCATTAATAGGTAAATGCTCTGAATTCATTACGATAAATCAGTTAAAATATGTTTATTCTGATTTGTCAAATGCAATTAAACTTTCAGAAACCGTTAATGGTGATTTTAGAGATTGGGATTGGACAAATTCTGCAAAATTTACTGAAACTTATATTTTACCCTACCTTAGTAATAATTATACGAAATGTAAATGGGGACGTCCTTGTTTTGGAAAAAACTACGATTTTAAAAATCTAAATAATACAAATGTTGCTGGTTACATAAGCGCATTATCACCGCATTATAAATACAACGGCAAAACAATGGTAAGTTATGTTAATAATATACCTCGCCCTGAAACTTGTGCCAAATGTACTGATATAAAATATGCAGAGTTTTTTATTGATATAAATGGAGACAGAGGTCCGTCTATCCTAGGAAAAGATGTTTTTCTATTCACATTATTTAATTATACATACAATACAGGAGGCTGGGTACTAACCGAATTATGCCCAAAAGGCGAACATTACGGTTTACATTTAGGCTCAATTGCAGGCTATTGGGGTGGATACTGTAGACCTTTAGAGGATATGTTCACCGGAAATCCGGGAACATGCAAAATTACAAGCACAGGAGCCGATTGTGGACTTGCAATTGAAAAAAACGGTTGGAAAATTCCCGCTCAATACCCGATAAAATTATAAACTAAAATTGTTCTCATTATACACTATTGAACCTTTAAAGAAGGTTCATAAATTAATAATGCTCCCTGCCTTAACGTTGAACTTCAATACATAATTCTTTCACTAGCGCAAGGGGTTTTTAATGGGGCAAGCTGTAACTTATCCCGCCCTATTTTTTATATAACCAAATTTTTTAAAATTTCAACTACCTTTTAAAATAAATCAAAGCGCTCTGATAATTGACTTGATGTTTTCGTCCGTAATCTTCAAAAGCGCAACCTGACGTGATGTATCGTCAAGCTCATTGTGGGCTTTCAAAACTTCAGCGGTTTTGACAATGATTGTCTGGTTGCTGCATTTCAGAAGTTCTCTTACTGCATACATATCGTGCGCAAAATCAAGTGCGGTGTAAACAAAAGGGCTATTTTCATTCAACTCCTGATTTACAAAGCAAAGAAGTTCTTTTTCATTGATGTGGCTTAAAAGCTTTTTAATGTCGAGAATTTCTTTTTTTGTTTCTTTGTCCTCATCGTAAAGATACTCATCATTTTCGGTAAGAGTTTCGAATTTTTCATGCGCATTCAAAAGCACAACTGCGGTTTTGCTGTCATCGGCGTGAACCATAAGCCTTTCAAAGATTTCGTATATCTCATAATCAAAAACAGACGAAAGCGGAATAATTTCCCCCAATCCGTTAATGATGTTGTTCAAAACCAGAAGTCCGTTTTCCAAATCGTTCTCTAAAATTGAGAAAATATCTTTGAGATACGGAATTTCAGCGGCGATATTTTCGGACATTGTGGAATTTCTCATTGTTTCGATAATAGGAGAAAGCGCACCTTGTCTGCCGTATGATGTGAGAAATTTAACAGCCTTTAACTTTTCAAATTCGTCTTCGGATTTAAGCTTTTCGAGCGCGTTCTGGTATGAAAATTCGTCTTTCATAGCGCCGAGCGCCGCTGCACAGTTTGAATTCAAAAACTCATCATCTGTTTGGGAATTTTTTCTCAAAAGTTCAATTGCCAGAGGGTCTTGAATGTATGTGAAGAATTTCGCACAGTAGGTTTTTTCGTCATTAGAACCGGCTTCAAAAATTTCGAGCATTCTGTCAGTCAAATCTTCGTCAGCATATTTTACGAGGGTAGAAATAATTACTTCCTCGTATGAGGGCGAATATATTTGCAGAAACGAAAGAATATTTTTGTAATTGGTTTCATTAATAGCGTTTGCAATCCTGTCGGAAACATTTTGCTTAACGAAATCAAAAAGGAAATCGTCTTTTGCAACGAGCGCCTTGAACATCTCAACGTCTGCCGTATTCACAAGATGACAGGCCGCGGCTTCAAAATCCTGTTTATTTTTGCCCGTAAGTTTTTTTATTAAATCTTCAACCATTTTCCCGCCTGCAAAAAGCTAGTCAAGATAGAACACGGTAATAACTTTGTGTCCTTCTTCAGCGTATTGAACCGCGTTGTGTAAAGTTTTACTTGTATGAGAAAGGAAACAGATTAACTGGTTGCAATCGTCGATAATTTCTCTGTTGCAGACGCGTGACGCATCGGCAAGCGTCATCATAGCGCGGTCAGCGTGTTCGATGATGTTTGGAACACCGATTAACTGGTCTTGAACATCGCTCGGCTGCTGGCCGATTGTTTGCGGAAGAATTACTTTTAATTTATCGGGATTAGCCTTCATTGCACCTCTGATAGCAGCGGCGTTTGTTCCTGAAGAACCGCCGGAAGTGATGATGGTGTTGCCCTGTCTTACAAGGGCTGTTGCAAGGGTTTCAATCATCTGTTGATGCGTAATCGGTAAGTTACGGCTTCCGATAATAGCAATTTTTTTGGCAGATTGTCTGATTGTTGCAAGTTCCTGAGCCAACTCGTCAACTGTATGCGGTGAATCCGCACTCACACTGTCCATATCATCCAACGGAACCATAATTGACGGCTGTTCATTATTTTTGTTGTCGTCAGAACCCATCACCATATTTTCTACGTCTGCCATTTTTCCTACTTTCTAAATAAATATACAATTGCAAATAATATTTTTTTCAAGTATGCTGATTATAACACAAAAATTTAATTTTGGGAATAGGGAGCATGGAAAATCTACTGGAAAATCTTAACAAAGAGCAGAAAGATGCTGTTCAAACAATCGCAGGACCCCTTTTAATACTGGCAGGCGCCGGCAGCGGCAAAACTAAAGTCTTAACAACACGTATTGCGTACCTGGTTCAAAGCGGCGTGCGTCCGAAAGACATTCTGGCCGTAACCTTCACAAACAAAGCCGCAAAAGAAATGAAAGAACGTCTTGGCAAAATTCTCGGCGAAAACACTGTTAAATACATGTGGGTCGGAACTTTCCACGGAATTTGCGGAAGAATTCTTCGCGAAAATATCGACAACTACAATTTCCAGTCAGGCAAAAAACTCGATAAAAATTTCACAATCTATGACGAAACTGATTCAAATGCCGTAATCAAGCAGGCTGTGAAAAAACTTAATCTGGACGACAAAGTTTATGCGCCGAAGCTTGTTAAATCAATTATTTCCAATGCAAAGAACAAAATGCAGGACGCATATACTTATGCAACTTTTGCGCGCGACTTCAAATCCCAGAAAATTGCCGCAATTTATGAAGAATACGAAAACACCCTCAATAACAACAACGCAATTGACTTTGACGACATGTTGATGCTGACCGTGAAGCTTCTGGAACAAAACGCGCAGGTTCGTGAATATTATTACAACAGATTTAAGCATATTCTGGTCGACGAGTATCAGGATACAAACCTTGCGCAGTATCGTCTGGTCAAAATGCTTTACACAAACAACACGGATTTCAACGCGGCGCCGACGGCCGACCAGTCAAGCGCAAGCGAGCAGGAAATCGCTTTTGCAAAACGTTCGCTTTGTGTTGTGGGCGATGTTGACCAGTCGATTTATAGCTGGCGCGGCGCTGATTACACTATTATTTTGAACTTCCAGAAAGACTTCAAAAATACAAAAGTTATCAAGCTTGAACAAAATTACCGCTCAACCGCAAATATTTTGAACGTGGCAAACGCGATTATCGAAAATAACACAGAGCGCGTTGACAAAGTTCTTTACTCAAACAAAGGCGAAGGCGAAAAAATAGATTACTTTGAGGCACAGGACGAGGCGGATGAGGCAAACTTTATCGTAAGCAAAATCAAACAGAATTCCGGCGGCGATTACAATCGTTACGCAATCCTTTACCGCACAAACTCGCAGTCACGTGCGCTTGAAGAAGCCTGCATGGCAGCAGCTGTGCCTTACAGAATTTACGGCGGCCTCAAATTCTACGACCGTAAAGAAATTAAGGACATAATCGCGTATTTGAGATTGATTTACAACACGGACGACAGCCAGAGTTTCCGCCGTATAGTGAATGTGCCCAAACGCGCAATCGGCGACACAACGGTTAAAAATCTTCAGGAATACGCTGACAAATTCGATATTTCACTTTTTGAAGCAGCGCAAAGAATTGATGAGAACAACGACATTCCGCCGCGTACACGTTCAAAAATTAAAGATTTTGCGGAATTGATTTTGAAATTCAAAGACGCTGTGAAAAGCTACTCTTTGCAGGGATTTGTTACTCTAGTAATCGAAAAAACAGGATATCTTGCAGAATTGCAGGCGCAAAACACTCCCGAAAGCGAAGCCGATATTGAAAACTTGCAGGAACTTGTTAACGTTGCCGGAGAATACGAACCAGAGGACATGGACAACATTCTTGGCGAATTCTTACAGCAGGTTGCGCTTGTTTCAGACACCGACAACCTTGACAATATCGCAAACAATGTTACTTTAATGACGCTTCACGCGGCAAAAGGTCTGGAATTTCCGGTGGTATTCCTTGCCGGCTGTGACGAGGGGATTTTTCCGCACCAGAGAACGCTCAATGTACCCTCTGAAATGGAAGAAGAACGCCGCTTGATGTATGTCGGTGTTACGCGCGCAGAAGAAAAGCTCTATCTGACTTCTGCAAAACGCCGCCAGATGTGGGGTGAATACAAATATTACAACCCGTCAAGATTTATAGAAGAAATTCCGCGCCAGCTTCTTGAAACAACTTCTTTTGAAGGTTCAACAAG
>UMGD01015656.1_pt1 | contig 37963 bp, 34 predicted proteins | sample 1965201 | NCBI WGS metagenome assembly UMGD01 (sample SAMEA4836066, study PRJEB28245) | human gut metagenome | biome: gut microbiome; material: fecal sample | place: Denmark | collected 2008 | reverse complement strand
CAAAAAGATATATATCAGTTATTTAATTTATATTATACTAGATTGTATCACACTTTCGGAAAGTTGTCCAATCTGTCCGAGGGAGCACCGCAGAAAGCCTCCGAACAAATTGCTGATTCTGTATGAATTCCATAGATTTTCATTTTTTGTATTATCATGAACATGATTTTTAGCAGCTACATTTTTACTCAAAAATTGTTACCTGTTCTATCTTTTACTTTGTATCATACAATACTCCTTTGGTTTTGATTTATTCTCTGCAACACTACTTTCCATATATATAATTTGCGGGATACATATGCAAAAAACGAAAGTTATAACTGAAATTGCAATCCACTCCTTAAAAGGGAAAGTAAATGTAAAATAGGACAAATTATTCCGAATTATCATTCCTGTTCCCATATTGATACCGGTTCCCACCGTCAATAACAACACTTGCAGAATACACCAATAATACATTCCTTCCATGATCAACATTTCTCTTAATTGTTTTCTAGTCATACCAATACGGCGCATTACAGCGAATTCCAATCTCCGGGCAGCTATATTTGTCAAAATGATATTAATGTAGTTAATAATTCCCAATAGGAGAAGGCTCAGACTGAACGCGCTCATCACATCCACCCCCGCTTTCATATAATTTTCTGTTTCTCTGATCTTATCAGCAGTCCGGGAGAGATAATAAATATTATATCCCTCCTGACTGCTGTTTTCGTTTTGAACTAACTCTGCCAATTCTTCAGCAGCTGCTGTTTCCCTTCCTTTCTTTGCATCAATACTAATGTTAAATATCTGTTTCTGGATTCCGAGTCTTTTATACCCATTCTCACCAATCAGAAAATAGTGAAATCCATCTCCATCCCAGCTCATATTTAATTGTGGAAATCCTTTTGCAGTAGTATCAAGATATCCGGAACAAACAAATTCGACTCCTTTTTCCCCTACAGCATCAGCAGGAAAAATATGAGCAGGTTTCCCTTGCATTTTAACTGCGTCTTCTTCCAATACTTCAGACAATTCATGTTTATGCAGTACAATGATTCCACTTCCGTTTCGCAAAGCATCAAAATCAATATCTAACCGGTTCTTTTTTACATAACTCTCCAATAAGTCGATAGATTGATCGTCAAGCACCCGAATTATCATCCCGTTATTCGGAGTTCCATTTTCGTATGCCATATTTTCAATCGGCTGTATATAATCTTCACTGTAATCATAGGAGGCATAACATCCATATGTAATGTACAGTCTGTTTTTTTCCACTTCAGACAGCTCAGTGACCTTTTGAACTACAGATTCATCAAATAACGGAGAATTCAAATCTGTTTGTTCCCCATCTGCATTTTTATACGGAAACAAATAATTTTCAACAGCTTCCTTTTCAATACCTATTTCAAAATCCGGACTTTGGGCGAATTCATTTGTCAAATTTGTACCATTCATAATGAATCCGGCGAGCATTATAGTTTCACATCCTATAAGCAACGATATAACCGTTATAATGAATTTTCTCTTTGAATCCCAAAGATTGTACCATGCCATTTTACTTACAGAAACACCACTGGCCGATCTTCTTTCTTTTCTTGAGGAACACTCCTTTGCCTGATATCTGTATGCACCAAGTGGACTTATATTTTTTAATTTACTAAGTATATATTTGCTTGCAGACAGCAGCATCACCCCCGAAACAACTGCTGCTCCAATCAGATACTGGGGATAGAATACTGCCTGCACTTGCAGTTTCCCACACTGCTTCAAAAATAAATTTTCAAACAGTTTTTGAAAAACAAATGTACCAACTAAAGTACTGAAAATACCCCCTCCCAAGATACCGTATAACAGAATAGTCATGTTTTGACGAAGCACCATCTTTTTAAGTTGTTTCCGTGTCAATCCGACAACCATCAGCAATCCAAAATGATTCATATCTTTTCCCAAAGAAATAGAAAGCACATTATAAATCAGTAAATAGACACTGAACAATAATATAACTGAACATACTAGTGCCGCCCCATAACCTCCCAAAAACTGCGTCACTGATTTCAGCCCTGATGAATCTGTTGCGGTAAACTGCTGCTGAGCATTATCCAGTTCAATATCCTGATACAGCCTTTTTTCCAGTTGATCCCTGCTAAAAAACTTAGATTTCACAGTAAAAACAAGTTTTGCCGGGAATCGTGGAATTTCTTTCATATCCATGTATTTCTCGGCAAAATATGCAGTCGGAACATAACGAGCTCCATTAATATAGTCTGTATAATATCCCGACAAAGTAAATTCCTCTGTAAGAGCTTCTCCTCCATTGACCGACCAATTCTTAAATAAAATCCGAACCGGTATTTTCATACCTATTTTCGGTTCTGAAATGCCTAATTGTTCCAATAATCTTCTGGATAACATAATGTCATTTTCAGACTTCGGGTAACTGCCTTCTACATAATCATAAGCAGGCAGCATCATTTTCTTCCATACTGTTTGATCGACAGCTTTACAAGAAGCAAAAATTTTTCCCCCCTGCTCCCATTTTCCTACACTATATTCCCATCCGTAATCTTTAATATAGTCCGGGTATATCATTTGATCATACTGTCTTTTCTCTGCATTCTCTAAATAGCCATCAGCAGCAGATCCTGATTCCCTAATATTTTTTACAGTGTCAACAGCTATTTTCCCTTTGGCTATAGTAAACACTGAAAAAAGAACAAATACGGAAATAGCGACTGCAAAAGATAATAAGATTACTTTTTTATAATCCCATTTATTATTTGCTTTCGCTAATTCAGTTATCTCTTTATTTCTCATCCCTGCATCCGCCCTTTCTTTCAGCCGAAATTCTCCCGTCTTCGATCCGGATCATACGATCAGCTCTGCGCGCGATGTCCTCATTATGTGTTACCATCCCTATTGTCTGATTATATTTCCTGCTCATTCCCGCCAACAGTGAAATCACCTTTTCACTATTTTCAGAATCAAGGCTTCCTGTCGGCTCGTCTGCCAAAACGATTGCAGGGCGTGTAACCAGCGCTCTGGCGATTGCCGTTCTTTGCTGCTGACCTCCTGAAAGCTCATCCGGCATTTTAAAGATTTGATCGCCAATCCCCAACTCATCAATAAGTTCTTTCACAAATTCAGAATCAATATCTGCATGATCAAGTTCCAACGGAAGTACAATATTTTGATATACATTCAAATAGGGAATCAGATTAAAACTTTGAAAAACAAATCCTATATTGCGTCTCCTGAATATTGTTAATTCCTCATCGTTCATAGAAGATAAAACTCTTTCTTTTATTTCCACCACTCCTTCTGTAGGGAATTCATTTCCGCCAATTATATTTAACAGCGTTGACTTCCCGCTTCCAGAGGGCCCTGTAATAGCCAGAAATTCCCCCTCTTCTATATTCAGGTCAATTCCATTTACGGCCGGAACTTCAACCGTGCCATTTACATATTTCTTTTTCAGTGAAATAACTTTCACGATATCCATACAACATCCATCTCCCATTTATCAAAATTTCAAATTGCCATCCAGTGTAAATCTTTCCTGCCTCACCTTTTTTGTGGCTATAAATCCATGTAATCATCAAGTGGTGTTTACCGCTGCCTAAAAACTTCAAAGTATCCTTTCTCTTTTTTATGTTAGCCTTACCCGTCCATCTTCTACTATAAATACTGAAGCTCAACTTTCTGCTGTTTCAAAACGATGTGTTATAAAAATCACAGTTGATTTTTTCAAATAATCAATAATTGCTTTGCTTTTGATGAGCTCTTTGATTTTACTTTTTTACAATATCATTATTTTTTTAATTTTTCAATGTTTTTTTATATTATAAATGTTAAATTAATGTTTTAATATTTTATTACTATTTTTTTATTTATATATTTACAAACAGCATATTCTATGAAATAATATTAAAAGTTATACGTAGAAAGGGAATATTATGAAAAAACGTTTTACAAAAAAAGAACTTGAAATCATGAAAATTTTATGGAATAGAGATACCCCCATGATTGCTTCTGAAATCACAAATGCTAATAGCACATTAAATATCAATACCGTACATGCCTGTTTACGTAGCCTATCTAATAAAGATGCCGTCAAAGTAGCTAATATTGTATATAGTGGAACAGTATTGACCCGAAGCTATGCTCCTACAATTACCAGTGAAGAGTATTTTGACGATCTTTATAATGATATTCTTGGCAAAAAGAAAGATAACTTATTAATTCGCTCACTCATAGATACTCAGACTGATATAACAGAATTAGAAAATCTCGAAAAAATAATAGCTCAAAAGAAGAAAGAATTGTCAGAAAGGAACAAATAGATGTGATATGACCCTTACATTTGGACCATTTTTTTTATGTTTTATTATTACATGTTTGCTAAGTTGCTTTTTACATTTTATATTATATAGGAGTATATCTTTCCCACAGAATATGATGAAATTCCTATTTATAGGAATTTTAGTTATATTAATTAGAATGTTGCTTCCCTTCAACTTCCCCTTTACACATTCGATTTATTCATATCATATATTACCAAAACTTATGGCGTTTACCACTGAACCATTAGCAAACAGTAATTTAACAATTCAAGAACTTTTAGTGGGAATTTGGGTAAGTATAAGCAGTTTACTTCTTATACGATTTCTTCTTCAATATAGGAAAGTACATCAATATCTGTCTTTGTTTTATATTCAAAATACTGCTGAATGGAAGTGGTTATTTAATATCTGTAGTAAATATTTCGCAAAACCGATAAAAATTGCCATTGTAGATAAAAAAATTTCTCCGGCAGTAATTGGATTATTTAATCCCACATTAATTCTACCGAATACAAAACATTTTACAAATGAAGAAATTGAATATATATGTATGCACGAAATATCCCATTTTAAACAGCAACATTTATGGATATCTTTCTTAATGGAGATTATATGCTGTATTCACTGGTGGAATCCTGTAACGAAATATTTAAAAAGAGATTATATGCTTTTTTTAGAACTTTCTAATGACTTTACCCTAATACGATCATCTCCTCATTTTGATACAACGCGTTATGCTGAATTGATCGTAAAAACGGCAAAACAAGTTACTGTAGAGAATCCATCTGATTTTTGTAGTTCGGTAAATTTTGTAGTAAAGAGCAAACCTATTTTAACAACGCGTATCAACTACATTATAAACTATGAAAGGAAAAAAACTTCTAACCAAATAATACGCTCCTTTTTAGGGGTTCTTGTTATTTGTATTGCTATTGTTTTTTCATTTTTTTACGTACCTGAAGTATCGTATCGTCAAATGCCGTCTTCAACAGGAAACGATATTACAGATATAACTAAAGATAACGCATTTATTTTAAAAACAGAAACTGATTATCAGCTTTATGTTAATGATAAATATTTTGCAACGATTCATTCCATACCAAAAGAACTGGAAGAGATACCCATTTATACCACAGGAGATTATTATGAGAACAAATAACACTATTCAAAAACATACTTTACAAATTTTTATCCTTTCGCTATTGCTTTTATGTACGATTCCTTGTTTACCCGTAGCAGCTTCATCTTTTGATACTACTGTTTCTACTTCCGATACCGGAAGTGACAACTCAGGCATAGAAATATTATCCTCTGATATTGGATAGCGATATAAATCCATTAACGGGGTTCTATATATGCGCAAATATGATTACACCTTAAGAAAGTGGATTGGGAAGTGGATTCGTGTCGATTAAATAAATTGAATACTGATGTTGGCACAATCGCCACACTAGCTTGCGAAACATGCACACCAATCCTGATAAGAACTGAATCCATTCCCAACTTTCCTTCATATCCGGCTGTCACTCAAGCGGTTTAGTTTGCTCAAACATGGATTTTCAGCCTTTCTTTTTCGGTTTTGGAGCTGACAGTTCATCATACATTGCATGAAACAATCCTGTCAAAAATTCCTTACTATCAACTTCATCCACCAATAACATGTCTTTCGCTCCCCATAGGGTGATTCTCATACGGAGACGGAGCTGCCGACATATAACTAATTGCTGATTTTCTAATCAAAGAACAAACGGCACTCCCATTCTTTATCTTGCTATTTTAATAATCCCTCACTGACTAAATTTCAATCTTTTCTTTATATTTCAAAACTGTATCTTTGTGGTCTTGCTTTTTTAGAATCCGAGAATCCTAATATACACCTTCCATCAGCAGCTGCAAACGAGCAAAAAATTTTATTTTTTTTGTCCACTCTTAATAAATTCAAAGAAAAAATAAGCGTACCACTATTTCTAATGATACGCTTATCTTATTTCATTTTTTAATTAAGTTCTATGAGAACTCCTATTTATTTGCGATAGCTGCCTGTGCTGCTGCCAGTCTTGCGATCGGCACACGGAACGGTGAGCAGGATACATAGTCAAGACCAAGTTTGTTGCAGAATTCTACAGAACTCGGATCTCCGCCGTGCTCTCCACAGATTCCTACGTGAAGATTTGGGTTAACCGGTTTTCCTAATGTGATCGCCATATCCATCAGCTTACCAACGCCTGTCTGATCCAGTTTTGCAAACGGATCGTTCTCGAAGATCTTAGCATCGTAATAAGCATCAAGGAACTTACCTGCGTCATCACGAGAGAATCCAAATGCCATCTGTGTCAAGTCGTTTGTACCGAAGCAGAAGAAGTCAGCTTCTTTTGCGATCTCGTCTGCTGTAAGAGCAGCTCTCGGGATCTCGATCATTGTACCTACTTCATATTTCAGGCTGCTGTTTGCTGCTGCGATTTCAGCGTCTGCTGTCTCAACAACGAACTTCTTAACATATTTTAACTCTTTTACATCGCCTACGAGCGGAATCATGATCTCCGGTTTTACTGTCCAGTCCGGATGAGCGTTCTGTACATTGATCGCTGCGCGGATAACAGCTCTTGTCTGCATCTTAGCGATTTCCGGATATGTCACTGCCAGACGGCATCCACGATGTCCCATCATCGGGTTAAACTCGTGCAGGCTGTCGATAATTGCTTTGATCTGATCAACTGTCTTGCCCTGTGCGTCAGCCAGTTTCTTGATATCCTCTTCCTCTGTCGGAACGAACTCATGAAGCGGCGGATCAAGGAAACGGATTGTAACCGGATTTCCTTCAAGAGCCTCATAGAGAGCCTCGAAGTCACCCTGCTGCTCCGGAAGGATTTTTTCAAGAGCCGCTTCTCTTTCCTCTACTGTTTCAGCGCAGATCATCTCACGGAAAGCGTCGATTCTGTTGCCTTCAAAGAACATATGCTCTGTACGGCAAAGTCCGATACCTTCTGCTCCAAGTTCGCGGGCTTTCTTAGCGTCAGCCGGTGTATCTGCGTTTGTACGAACTTTCATTGTTCTGTATTTGTCAGCCCATCCCATGATTCTTCCGAACTCGCCTGCGATCGTAGCATCTACTGTCGGGATGATTCCGTCATAAATAGCTCCTGTAGATCCGTCAAGAGAAATGCTGTCTCCCTCGTGGAACTCTTTTCCTGCTAATGTGAATTTCTTGTTTGCTTCATCCATTGTGATGTCTCCGCATCCGGATACACAGCATGTACCCATACCACGTGCAACAACGGCTGCGTGAGATGTCATACCACCGCGAACTGTCAGGATACCCTGTGCGGATTTCATACCTGTGATGTCTTCCGGTGATGTCTCAAGACGAACAAGGATTACTTTTTCTCCTCTTGCAGCCCATTCAACAGCATCGTCAGCTGTGAACACGATCTTACCGCAAGCAGCTCCCGGAGATGCTCCAAGTGCTTTTGCCATCGGTGTTGCGGCTTTCAGTGCGGCAGCATCGAACTGCGGATGGAGAAGTGTATCAAGGTTTCTCGGATCGATCATAGCTACAGCTTCTTCTTCTGTTCTCATTCCCTCGTCAACAAGGTCACAAGCGATCTTAAGAGCTGCCTGAGCTGTTCTCTTACCGTTACGAGTCTGAAGCATGAACAGTTTACCATGCTCTACAGTAAACTCCATGTCCTGCATATCTCTGTAGTGTGTTTCAAGTGTTTTGCACACATCTTTGAACTGTGCGAACGCTTCCGGGAATTTCTGTTCCATCTCGGAAATGTGCATCGGTGTACGAACACCTGCAACTACGTCTTCGCCCTGTGCATTTGTAAGGAACTCTCCGAAAAGTCCGTTCTCTCCTGTAGCAGGGTCACGTGTAAATGCAACACCTGTACCACAGTCATCTCCCATATTTCCGAATGCCATCATCTGTACGTTGACAGCAGTTCCCCATGAATACGGGATATCATTGTCACGGCGGTATACGTTTGCTCTCGGGTTATCCCATGAACGGAATACAGCTTTAACAGCTCCCATTAACTGCTCTTTTGCGTCTGACGGGAAATCTGCTCCGATCTTCTCTTTGTACTCAGCTTTAAACTGTCCGGCAAGAGTCTTAAGATCTTCTGCCGTAAGATCAACGTCCTGAGTAACGCCTTTTTCTTCTTTCATTTTGTCGATAAGCTCTTCAAAGTATTTCTTACCAACTTCCATGACTACATCAGAATACATCTGGATGAATCTTCTGTAGCAGTCCCATGCCCAACGAGCATTTCCGGAAGCCTCTGCAAGAGTCTCTACAACTTCTTCGTTAAGACCGAGGTTAAGAATTGTATCCATCATACCCGGCATGGAAGCTCTTGCTCCGGAACGAACGGAAACAAGAAGAGGATTCTCTTTATCTCCGAATTTCTTTCCTGTGATCTCTTCCAATTTAACAATAGCGTCCATGATCTGACTCATAATTTCGTCGTTGATCTTTCTGCCATCTTCATAATACTGTGTACAAGCCTCTGTTGTTACAGTAAATCCCTGCGGTACAGGGAGTCCGAGACTTGTCATCTCTGCAAGGTTCGCGCCTTTTCCACCAAGAAGGTTTCTCATTGTTGCGTTACCTTCTGTGAACATATAAACCCATTTTGCCATGTCACAATGACCTCCTAAAAAATTTTGCAAATATTTCTGCTATAATTCGCATATAATATTCTAATGGTTTTATTCACTTGCGTCAAGCGTTTTGTCGGCTTTTGTCTGTCTTTTTGCCCATCTTTTCGTCTGTTTTCCAAACATATTTCCCGCGATCTCCGATTCCGTAAAAATCAGCGAACGTAATCTTAAAAATCTTATTTTTCATAGAACTGATATCTATCTTATTTTTGATCATATATTGCCATATTCCCGAATGAGCAATATCTCCCTGAAGCAAAATTCCTTCCGGTACTCCGTCTTTCATGATCAGACGGCGATATACGTTTCTGTCTTCCTCGACAAAGATCTCATCCCCTTCTTCCTGTCTGATCCTTCCGAGGCAAAGAGTAACCAGTCCGAAAAAGTTGATCGTATTTTTCGCGGCAAATGTATCCGTATACTCTGTACCGACTCCGCACATATTTCTTGCCGCCGTCTGTCCCTGCTTCATCGCGTTCGGCCAGATGCCCGACAATCCCGTAACATCTCCCGCCGCATATACGTTCGGTACATTTGTCTCCATCTTAGAATTTACTTTGATTCCTCGGTCGACCTCGATCTCACTTTTTTCTAAAAACCCGACTGCCGGACGTACGCCGGCCGCCACGATGATGAGATCGCATAAAAGCTGTTTTCCAGTATCAAGAGTAACCGCACGGATCATACCGTCAGCTTCGCATACCGCGCCGTCGGCTTTGCATCCGAGATAAAATTGTACCCCCGCCTGTTCAAACAGTTCCTGATATGCCTTCGCCGCATGTGCGTCAAGCTGTACGGGAAGAATCTGTTCCGCCATCTCCACGACCGTCACCTTTTTCCCTCGCTCGATCAATCCGTACGCCGCATCCAGTCCGACAAGTCCTGATCCGATAATCAGAATTTCTTCCGCATCTTCCGCCATTTTATCGATCTCCTGCGCGTCTTTCAAATGCCGGAGTCCAAATACATTTTTCGCTTTCCGAAGATCTCCTACAGGAGGAATAAAACTGTCTGCCCCCGTGGAAATGAGCAGTTTGTCATAACAGATCGATTCTCCTCCCTTTGTATCAACCATCTGATTTGCCGTATCGATAACTTCAATGTGTCCGTATACTTCCGCGATCTGATTTTTCTCAAAAAAGTCTTCTTCCACAAACGACAACTCTTCCGCCGTCCTTTCGTGGGAAAGATATTTGTGCAGCATACAGCGGGAATGAACTTGCTCATCTGCCGAAATCATCGTAATCTGTGCATCTTTTTTCAGCTTTCTGATCTCTTTTGCGGCCGTGATCCCCGCCGCTCCTGTTCCGATAATCACGTAGTTCATCCATCACACCTCCTCTACATGGATCGCGCCTTTCGGACACGATTTCACACAATTTGGTTCCTGACCGTCAGACATACAAAAATCACACTTGATCACTTTTTTCTTTGTCATCCGATCCGGTTCAAGGACGCCAAACGGACAATTCATCACACACATAAAGCAAGATCCGCATTTTGTCTCGTCATATGTCACGATCCCTGTTTCCGGGTCTTTCTGAAGCGCCCCGCTCATACATGACATTACACATTCCGGCTCGTCACAATGCCTGCAGAACAAAGGTCTGTATGTGCCGTCGTCCCCTTTTAAAATATAATTTCTCGATTCGTTTTCCGGATCGGTCAGATCCAAATCATAAATTGTTCCCGGCGTTTTCCTGTGCGCCTGCATACATGCTGCCGAACAATTCTTACAGCCGTCGCATTTTTCATATTCTACAATAATCCTTCTCATGGAGCCGCCCTCCTATATATGAAGCGCGTCGCGCTTTTCCAGAATAATCTTTTCCAAAATATCGGCAGATTCTTTTGCGTCCGGATTAATGATAACTTGCCCGCCTGTCAATTCTTTCATATCTTCTGTCAATATTTTTACAGCCGCGCCGCTTCCCGTTACAAACGGCGGAAGTCCTAAATGAAGCGGAAGTCCTAACGCCAGACCGAAGCAGCCGTCCGCAAGAGCCTGCTCCTCAAGCCACTGCGCCGCCGAAAGCACGAGCGGAAGCTGTGGCAGATCGACGCCGATCGTCTCCGCAAGTTCCGTCGCCACGATCTCCAAACGTCCGATCGCAAGACACGGTCCGAAATTAAGCACCGGAGGAATCCCCAGTTTTTCACATACTGCGCGAAGTTTCGGTCCTGCAAGCTGTGCCGCTTCCGGCGTCATCAAACCGCAATTTTCAATTCCTCCCGAAGAACATCCTGCCGTCAGAACGATAATATCCCGGGCAATCAGCTCTTTCGTAAGTTCTACCGTAAGGACATCATGTCCTCCCGCCGTCAAGTTTGAACAGCCCACAACTCCCGCAACTCCTTTAATATCGCCTGATACGATCAGATCTACAAGCGGCTTCCAATTTCCGCCGAGAAATTCTTTCAAGGAACCTTCGCTGACTCCTGTAAGTGTACGTTCATTGCCATGCTCTTCCATCAGATTCAGTTCTACCCGTTCTTCCGCCGCACAATCCGCGCCTCTTCTCTCTTTATAAGAAAGAAGGACTTTATCTATAATTTCCTCCGTTACCTGCTCTCTGTTTTCAAAGTCAAATTCTTCCAGCTCTGCATTTGCTTTTTTCGCCACACTGTCAATACAAAGCTGTTTGATCTTCAATTCGTCACAGATCGGTTCGATTCCCGGCAAAGTACAGTTAAATTCCGAAATCACTGCATCGATTGCGCCTGTAGCGAGAATCGCTTCGCTCGTGTAGTTATTTCCGGCATGTCCGTCAAACACATCTTCATAATGTGCGCCGCGAAGCTGGAGATCTTGTCCGACACAAGTACATCCGACAAGCTTAAACCCTTTTGCTCCCGCCTGTTTTGCCTTTTCCGTAATATCCGCATCTGTAAGCCTTTCCTGAAGATATGTAAACATCGAATGCTGATGTCCTGTAATCATAATATTGATATAATCCGGATCGATCACCCTCAGACCGACCGGAGCCAGACGAAGCTTCGGTTCTCCGAGCACGATATCATTTAGAAGATTCGTCAATGTCAGCCCGTAAATACCTGTAGAAATCCCAAGTTTCAAACAATCTTTTAACATATCGACCGGATCTGAATTTAAGTTTGTCGAACATTTGACAACTCCATGACAGACTTCCGATTTTGCTCCGCCCGGAAGGATGCCGAGTTTTTCCCAGTTTTCATAACGAGGCGCATATGCCATTTTCTTTACAAGTTTCATTTTCTCATATTCGGGAAGATACAGATCCGCAAGAACCGCATCGGCAACTTTCTCTGCCCGAACGTACATATCCTCTTCTTCAATCTCAAAAAGAGCCGCCAGTTTATTTAAAGCTCCTTCTCCTTTTATCCCACTCTTTTTCTGCGCTGCATTTTTCACATTTCTCGCCGTATTCTCTACGACATGGATATAGCACCCCGAGCCGGACGCTACCGCGCGAAGAAAGTTTCTCGCAACGATCGTATCTGCATTTGCACCGCAGATTCCTCTCGGGGCATCCGGTGTGATTCTGCACGGTCCGTTTGAACAAAGCCGACAACATACTCCTTGAAGTCCAAAAGCACATTTTGTGCTCTGACCTTCCACTCTATGGTGAGACGTTTCCAGCGGAAGGTTTTTAATAAACCCCTCCAACGGCTTATCCGCACTTTCACAAGTCGTACATCCATAACATTGATTCATCTGTTCTTCCTCCTTAACACTTCATATAAATAGTTTTCTGCTGCGCACGTGAGTCTGTTTTAATAGATATTTTTAGTCCACTTTTTGTCGGAAAGAAAAGTGGGCATACACCCACTTTGTCATCTGTGTATCATTTTCTACACAGATGCTACTTTTTTAAAATATCAGCCATTGTCTTTTTTTTCAAAAGCTTTTCTACCGAATGCTGAATTCCAAGAAGTTCCCTGTGAACCGCACATCCCTCTTTGCTTTCATTTCTGATACAAGAGTGATGAACACATTCCATAACCGCAAAGTCCGGTTCGATCGCCGTTACTACGTCATACAATGTAAATTCGCCGATATCTTTTGCAAGCTGATACCCGCCCTTTGGGCCTCTGCGTATTTCGATCAATCCGGATTTGTTCATCTTTTGAAGAATCTTATAACCAAACGCCGATGGTATCTGTTCTAATTCACAAAGTTCTTTTATCGTTTTCTTACCGCCATCTTGTAAAGCTCTTATAACACGAATGGCATAATCACTCTCTTTCGTAAAGAGCACATCATCACCTGCTTTGTTAGAATTATATCAATGTAGAGTATTTTTGTCAACAATGCATTCTACACTTTCACCTGTTTTATTTCTTATTTTATATATTTTTTGTAACTTTTCACATCATCAGAATGTTTTTTACTGATATTAATATAATTTCTTATATATTCTGAAAATATATTCCCGTGTATTTGTTCGATTATTCCATACGCAGGAATGCTCTATATCCTTTCACCGCCTCATACACATCGGCTTTGCTTGATACTTCATAAGGAGCATGCATGTTCAGTACAGCCACTCCGCTGTCGATCACTTCCATTCCATAATTGGCCATAATATAAGCGATCGTTCCGCCTCCGCCAAGGTCGACTCTTCCAAGCTCCGCAAACTGGTATGCCACCTGCGCCTCATCCATCGTTCTGCGAAGAGCCGCAATATATTCGCCGTTTGCATCGTTAGAACCTGATTTTCCTCTGCTGCCTGTAAATTTATTAAATGTAATTCCATTTGCAAAAAATGCGGAACTGCGTTTTTCAAACGCTTCTGCAAACATCGGATCAAACGCAGCGCTTACATCTGACGAAAGCATTTTTGAATTGCTCAAAGCCCGGCGGACTTTTAATTCGGATTCACCTTCTGTCACGGCAATCAGCTCGGCAACTGTATTTTCAAAAAACCGGGAATGCATTCCCGTAGCTCCCACACTTCCGATCTCTTCTTTATCTACAAGCAGACAGCATCCTGTTTTTTTCGCTTCCGTCACATCCAGCATCGCAAATAAAGACGTAAACGCGCACACACGGTCGTCCTGTCCGTAAGAAAGATTCATACTTCTGTCAAGTCCGCAGTCACGGGCTTTTCCTGCCGGAACGATCTCCAGCTCCGCCGAATAAAAATCTTCTTCATCGATACCGTACATCTCTTTTAAAATATTGAGCACATTTTGTTTTACAGCGTCTTTTTCTTCTTTCTTGAGATCGTCCGCTTTCTCTATCGGACGGTTTCCAATCAAAAGATCTAATTTCTCGCCTTCGATCACCTGAGACGCTTTCTTTTCCAACTGTTCCTGGGCAAGATGAACAAGCAGATCTGTGATGACAAATACAGGATCATTTTCATCTTCTCCGATGGATACCTTCACAGTTTCTCCGTTCTTTTTGACGATGACGCCGTGCAGTGCGAGCGGCTGTGCCACCCATTGATATTTTTTTATACCGCCATAATAATGAGTATCAAGATAAGCAAGTTCTTCGTTTTCATAGAGAGGATTTTGTTTCACGTCAATACGCGGCGAATCAATATGTGCTCCGAGAATATTCATCCCTTCAGAAATCGGTCTCTCACCGATTCTAAATAAAGCAAGCATCTTATTCATATTGACTGCGTATACTTTATCTCCCGCTTTCAGCGTTTCTCCTGATCTTAATATTTCTTCAAGATCCCGGTAACCTGCATCTCTTGCCATATTTACGCTAAGTTCTACGCACTCCCGCTCTGTCTTTCCTACATCCAGGCAACGCTTGTACTTGTCATTGATTTCCTTTAGTTCCGAAATCTGTTCATCGCTGTATAAAGTCCAGATATTTTTTCTTTCCATAAGGCAGTCCCCTTCTTTATTATTTTATGATCTTTTTTTATTTTCACTTTATTATATACGATTTCTCTGTATTTTAAAAGTAAACAAACTTTTTAATTTTCAACCGGAAAACACAGCCACATAAAGCGCCGAAAGACACTTTCCTAAACGCAGCGAGCGCCATAAAAAAACGCAGTTCCGAAAAAACGGAACTGCGTTTTTATTAAGCCGGAAATCAGACTTGAACTGACGACCCCTTCATTACGAGTGAAGTGCTCTACCTGCTGAGCTATTCCGGCATTAAGATTCGTACTAATACGAACCTTGATTATTATATCTTACTTTAATGTAAATTTCAACTACTTTTTTAGTTTTTTCCAAACGTTTTCCCCACGGATTTTCCCGCAGTTAATTTTCCTCGAGGGTGTCTCCATTTCCTTTTGCGGTTTCTTCATCCGTTTTCATATGAACTGTCAGCTGATTATACGGAATCTCTATACCTTTTTCATCAAAGGTCAGCTTGATCTCCTCAAGTATACGCCATCTTGTCGTCCAATACTCATCCGTCTTGACCCACGCCCGAAGTCCGATCACGACAGCGCTGTCTCCAAGCGAATCTACAAACACTCTTTTCTCCTCATCCTGAATGACAGACGGATCGTCACGCAGTTTTTCTTCTACGATCTGTTTCGCTTTACGAAGATCCGCTTCGTAAGAAATGCCGACTTTCAAATCCAGTTTCCGCTCCGGTCTTGCGGTTACATTTGTAAGACTGTTATTTGTCAGTATACTGTTCGGAACAACTACCGTCTGGTTGTCGATCGTCGCCAGCTTTGTATAAAAGATCTGTATCTCTTTTACAGTTCCTTCGATATTTTCCTGTGTCACGATAATATAATCGCCTACGGTAAAAGGTTTTAAAACAAGTATTAAAATACCTCCCGCAAAATTAGACAGACTTCCCTGAACCGCCAGACCGATCGCAACACCTGCCGAAGCGATCAATGCCGCTACAGATGATGACTCTACCCCGAAGTTTGTTGCGATCATGAAGATCAATATAACGTACAAACTGAATTTGATCATAGAATCGATAAACTGTTTTACACCTGCATCAACATTGCTTCTCTCAAACGATTTTCTGATCACCTTTCTAATCCACTTGATCACTTTACTCCCGATAAAGAAAAAGATAAGCGCCAGAACAACTTTCACTCCGAAGCTGATCAGATTCGGTATATTGTCATGAAAAAACTCGATAAACCGGTTCACTTCTTCCGTTGCCTCAGCCGTCACTTCTCCGGCTGTTTCAAGAACATTATTCGCATCTGACTGCGACACATTTCCGCTGCCTGCCGCAGCCATAAGAAAGTGTCTGCCGAAAAACATTTGTGCTTTGCCAAGCACACTGATAAGATACCCCTGCATTCTATATTTTTCCTTTCATCTTTTATTTTTTTACAATTCGATAATATCTGCTTTTCTCTGTTTTTCCTGTTCCGCGTTTTTCTAAAAGAAATTTTATTTTAATGCAAGAAACGCGCACAAATTTCCCCGCTTATCACCTGTCTCCCGATGTGAATATAAGATCTTGCTGTTGCAATGCGTACAGACATTCGTGACTGCAATATGTTCCTTGCAGATTCCCGATTCCCGAAAAACCGATTCGTTTGCTTTCCACAGATCAAGCTGATATTTTCCGTTGTTTTTTCTGTAAAACAGATTATCCCAATCTTTTTCATCGAAAGCTTCTTTGAATTTTTCAATCACATCGCCGCTTACTTCATAGCAATCCTGACAGATCGAAGGTCCGACTGCCGCCAATATATCCGCCGGATCACACCCGAAATGTTCTTTCATAACACGAACCGTCTCTTTTCCTATCTTTCCGACAGTTCCCCTCCATCCCGAATGACTAAGACCGATGACTTTTTTTATCGGATCTACAAAATAAAGCGGAACACAATCTGCATAAGAAGTGACAAGACAGATCCCCGGCACGTTTGTCACAAGACCATCTACGTCTGTATAGTCCCGTTCGCGAACAATCCCTTTTCCTTTATCTTCTTCCGTGACAACACGCACATTTGCCGTATGTGTTTGACGTGACAAGACCATATCGTGACAGTTTGTTCCGATTGCAGATGCGATCCTCTGAAAATTTTCCATGACGGCATCTTTGTCATCCCCTCTGTCAAAGCTAAGGTTCATCGACTCATAACAGCCTTTGCTCACTCCTCCGATCCTTGTCGAAAAAGCGCTTTTTACAACTCCCGTCTTTTCAAATAGCGGATATGTCAAAAACGGAACTTCTCCGCACACTTCGTCAAAAATATGTTCTCCATTTTTATAAACTAACCCTAAACTCATACCGTCACCCCATAAATGCATTCTTTATATGCGTAATCTCTGTACCTTCCACCCCGATCACATCAAAGCGGCACTGCGCATCTTCAATTCCATGCTGTACCGTATAGTACAGCGCACACCGAAAAATCTTTTTTTGCTTTCTTTGATCGACCGCCTCCAGCGGATTGCCCGCCTGTCTGCCGGAACGATATTTCACTTCGCAAAACACATAACAATCTCCGTCTTTTGCAATAATATCAATCTCGCCGTCACGGCATCTGTAATTATACTCGATCAGTTCATAACCGTTTTGTTCCAGATAATATCCTGCCGCCTGCTCGTATACAGCTCCGACAGATCTGCTGTTTTGCTTTACGTTTCGCTTCATTTTACCACATTCTTTTTCATAATTTTTGAAATTCTGTTTTAAATGTTTTTTCTGTCTTTATTCTTCTGAAATAAAATTTTTGATAAACGAACGTCTGTGGATCGGACTTGCTCCGACACGTTTCAACGCTTCAATATGACTTTGCGACCCGTACCCTTTATTTTGTGCAAATCCATACTCCGGAAGGATCTTATCATACTGCATCATCAGTCTGTCTCTTGTCACTTTCGCGATAACGCTTGCCGCCGCAATGGAAACACTTTTTGCATCTCCTTTCACGATCGGCACTTGACGATAGGGCATCTCCGGAATCGTAACCGCATCGTTTAAAAGAAGATCCGGTACAACCGAAAGCTGCTCTACCGCTTTACGCATCGCCTCATATGTAGCCTGCAAAATATTGATCTCGTCTATCCTTGCGGGACTTGCCATTCCGACGCCGACAGCAACTGCTTTCTCCATAATTTCATCGTAGAGCGCTTCTCTTCTCGATGCCGAAAGCTTCTTAGAATCGTTCAGATATAAGATTTCACAATCTTTCGGCAAAATAACCGCGCCTGCCACAACCGGCCCTGCCAGCGGTCCTCTTCCCGCTTCATCGATTCCGCATATCATTTCTGCATCTTTGTATTTTCTCTCATAACTTTTCATGAGAGAAAGGCGCTCCCGCTCTAAGCGAAGCGCCTCTTCTTTTTTTCGGTAGGAAGCAATCAGTTTCTGAACACCGCTGCGGGCATCAGCATCATACATACTGTACAGCGCTTCTCGTTCCTTCTCATCCGCTTTTCCGAATTCTTCTTTGATCTGTGCAATACTTTTACTCATGTTTTATCACCCCGAACTGATCAAGCGGCCAGATCCGTATCCACGCGCGCCCTATCAATTCATCTCTATGGATCGCGCCCACATCGGACACCCTGCTGTCCTGACTGTTATTTCGATTATCTCCCATCACAAAATACTCATCTTCTCCGAGAGTAACCGGTTCTGCCGCCATTCCCGCTTCTTCTATTATTTCATTTCCGTAATGCTCATCAAGCTGTTTTCCGTTTATATAAATATATCCGTCTACAATCTGAACCGTTTCCCCCGGAAGTCCGATGATCCGTTTAATATAGTAAGTATTTTTTTCATATCGGTACGGAAATACAACGATCTCGTAACGCTGCGGCTCTCGGAACCGGTACGAAATCTTATCTACGATAAGGTGATCTCCGTCCGACAAAGTTGTCTCCATAGATGAACCGCTTACCTGCGTTCTCTGTCCGACAAATGTAACGATCAGATAAGATACCGCCACGATCAGCAGAATCGATACGATCCATCCTACAAGTTCTTTTATTACATCTTTCATTCAAGTCAACCTCTGCTATATGCACATCTTTTTTCTATCTGACGTTCACGATCTTCTCTTCCCGCTTTGTGCATTTCTTTTTATAACTACTGTGGACGTTCCAATGAGATTCTTCCCAGCTTTCCGCTGCGAAAATCATCAAGAAGGGTCGCTGCGGCTTTTTCCGTGTCAAGTTCACTTCCGCGCACGATGCAATGTCTGCTTTTTGCAATCTCCGCAAGACATTCATATACATCTTCCAAATGTTCGATACTGTATTTTTCTTCCAACACTCCCGCATATTCTGCATTTAAAAACTTAATCAGTTCTGTGGAAAGTTCTTCTGTCTGAAGAATCTCATCTTTGATCGAACCGATAAACGCCAGTTTTTTTCCGACTTCCTGATCTTCAAACTTCGGCCAGAGAATTCCCGGAGTGTCAAGTAATTCTACATTTTTATTAAGCCGGATCCACTGTTTCCCTTTTGTAACGCCAGGCTTATTCCCAGTCTTCGCACACGCCTTCCCCGCGAGGGAATTGATAAACGTAGACTTCCCGACATTCGGAATGCCGACAACCATCGCGCGGACAGGGCGATTTAAAATTCCTCTTTTACGGTCGCGCTCTGTTTTTTCCTTACACGCCTCCTGGATCGCAGAACGAATCTGATTCATACCGCCGCCTTTTTTTGAGTTCACCTTTACGGCAGAATATCCTCTGTCTTTAAAGTAGTCGATCCATTCGTCATTGATCCGTTCCTCTGCAAGATCTGATTTGTTCAGCAGGATCAGACGCGCCTTATTTTTCCCGAGCTCATCTATATCAGGATTCCGGCTGCTAAGCGGAACGCGCGCATCTACAAGCTCTATGATCAGATCGATCAGTTTTATATTTTCCTGCATCATTCTGCGGGCTTTCGTCATATGCCCGGGATACCATTGAAAGTGCATGAATCTCCCTCCTAAAATCAGTCTGAAACAAAACCGATGTCTGACCACGGTTTTATAACAAACCAAACTTCACCATAAATCTCTTTTTTCTTAATATTGCCGATTTTTTCTTCACGACTGTCATCACTGGCAGTCTCATTATCTCCCAAAAGGAAATATTCATCTTTTCCCAGATGAACCGGTTCGGACGCTGTTCCCGCATATCCGATATCCGACACATACTCTGCTTTCAGCGGTTTCCCGTCGATAAGCAGTTTTCCCTCTTTGATCTGCACCGTCTCTCCCGGGAGTCCTACGATCCGTTTTACAAAATACCGATCGTCTCCGTCTTTTTGAAACGCCACTATATCTCCTCTTGAAGGATCTTTTATATTATAAATAAAGTGATTTATCATCACAACGTTTCCGTTTTTTAAAACAGGCGACATCGAATCTCCGATAACATTCACTCTCTGTCCGAAAGCTGCTACGAGAAAAACCGCCGTCATACATACGAGCAAAAGTTCCACTGCCCACAAAACGATCCCTTTTGTATTTTTTTTATTTTTTCCCCAGCGTTTACCGGAAGACCGTTTCTCTCTTTTTTCATTTTCAAATCTCAGTTCGCGTTGTCTGGAATTCTTTCCCTGCTTTCTTACCGTGCCCCGTATGTTTGTATTTTTACGTTTCTTCCGAAAGTCTAACTCTCCCATAACCCCTCCGCTCTAATCGCTTCTGCCGACTGCCCGCCTCTGTCATCTTTCTTTTCCCTCTTCCGGAAAATTTAAGATCATAAGCGGACGCCAAGATCTCGGCAAGCCCGGGCTTTCGCTCGCCGCAATTACAAAAAAGGGACAATATACAAATCTGTAATTGTCCCTCTCACTGGTTACTATTTTACTAATTCTTTTACTTTTGCAGCTTTTCCTACACGTTTTCTCAAGTAGTTCAGTTTCGCTCTTCTTACTTTACCTCTGCGGATAACTTCTACTTTTTCAACATGTGGTGAGTGGATCGGCCATGTTTTCTCAACTCCGATTCCGTTAGATGTCTTTCTTACTGTGAAAGTCTCTCTTGCTCCGCCGCCCTGTCTTTTCAGAACTGTTCCTTCAAAAACCTGGATTCTTTCGCGGTTTCCCTCTTTAATCTTCGCGTATACTTTTACTGTATCGCCGACATTAAATTCCGGTGCGTTTTCTTTCAACTGTTCTGCTTCGATTTTCTTAATGATATCGTTCATTTTGTGTGACCTCCTTCATATTTGACGTTCTTAACACTAAAAATGTGTCAGAGGACCATCGCTCTTCTTTTCACAACTTCTGTAGTCTATCATATTTTGTGCCGATTGACAAGTCCTAAATGTGTTTTCTCTTTACAAACACGATCGTTCCTGCCGCAAGACAAAGCATAGATGCCAAAAGCGTGATTCCCGCAAACGAATGATCTCCTGTAACCGGAGCTTTTGCTTCCTGCTTTGCAGCTTCCGTTTTTTTCGAGTCGCTTGTTACCGGTACAAGACCTTCTTTTGCTTTTGTCAAAGTTTTCAATGCGTTATCTACATCCGCCTGTTTTGCATTTTTCGGATCTGCAAGAATTGCTTTTGCATCTGCAAGCGCATCTTTCAAAGCTTTCATAGACTCTTTTGTATATTCTGTCTTTGTCTCTGCAAGGAATTTTTCTACTTCTGCGACTTTGTCTTGCAGCGCCTTCAGATCAACTGTTTCTTCCTGATCCAAAACAAGTCCTTCTTTCGCATCTGTCAACACCTTCAAAGCGTCATCCACATCTGCCTGGATTGCATTGTCTTTGTTTGCAAGAATATTTTTTGCCGCTTCAAGTGCGTTTGTAAGAGCCGTCATTGATTCTTCTGTGTATTTGTCTTCTGTTTTGTTAAGGAACTCCTCTACTTCTGCAACTTTATTTTCCAACTTAGTAAAGTCCGGCTCAATTCTTTCAACTGTTACGTTGATCTCATTTTCATATCCGTAACTGATCCATGCGCCTGTTGTATCTCCCGCAAGTTTATAAGATGTTCCGATCAACGGAAGCTTCGCATATTCTACAAGAACGTTCTCGCCCCAATATCCTGTTGTTTCCGTCTCATACTCGAGCTGTTTTAAAATCGTTCCTTCTGCGTTTTTATAGTTTACAGTTGCCTTCGCTGTCACTTTTCCAAGAATATTCAGTTTGAAAAGATTTGTTACAACTGCGTCCATACCGAAATAATAGCTGGAGCTGTCCGCTGTTTTTCCGATATACAATCCCACAGTAGCTACATGCGCAAGGTTATCCAATGTCATATGTGCCCCCGACTTATCTACGATCGCATATGTACCGTTTCCGGCATCCTGGAAATTATATACAATCGGCTCTGTCGATTTTTCATAACGTGACATATATGTATTCTTGTGCAGGACAAATGTATCTTTGGAACCTGCCGCCTTCATCGCCGCATTCAAACCATCCATATCAACTTTTGCGTAAACTTCGGCAGACACATCGCTTCCCGAAAGATCTACGCCCGGCTCTGTTGTAAGGTCTGTCATCTTGTAATCTTTTCCATCGATCACAAAATAAAGATAATCGCGATAATTGATATTTTTGTTTTCCAAGTCGTTACCGTTTTTAGCGAAAACAGAAACCGACATCGTCAGACAAATTGACACTACAAGAGCCAGTGATGTAAACACTCTGCCAGCTTTTTTGAAAATGTTTTTCTTCATTTTCTCTTCCTCCCTGTTATTATATAAAAGATATATTGGATAAAGAGATTCCCGTATCCGACAACCTCTCCATCGAGACATTCTACTCCTTTTATTCTTATACTTTCAAGTTTTCGGGAAATTCAAGCTAAAAAGTGTAATAATGTCAATTCGTGCACTCTGTCACATCTCCCGGCTCTTCGTAAACTGTTTTTTCCTTAACCGTCTCTTCCAGCCACTTTTTTTCTTTCCACGTTAACGAACTTTTTTCAAGAAGATCCGGTCTTCTCTCGTAAGTCCGCAGAATCGACTGTTCTCTTCTCCATTTTTCTATGTTTGCATGATGTCCTGACAAAAGCACCGGCGGAACTTTTTTCCCGTGCCACTCTTCCGGTCTGGAATACTGAGGATATTCCAGCAGATTATCCTGAAATGATTCAAACTCTGCCGAGACGTCATTGTGCAGCACGCCCGGTACAAGCCTTGAGATCGTATCTACCATGACCATAGCCGGAAGTTCCCCTCCTGTGAGCACATAGTCTCCTATAGAGACGTAATCCGTCACAATCTCCTCCAAAACACGTTCATCAATCCCTTCATAATGCCCGCACAGCAAAACAAGATCTTCTTCCTCTGCCAGTTCTTCTGCCATTTTCTGGTCAAAAGTCTTCCCCTGAGGAGAGAGATAGACAACACGGAGTTTTTTATCTGGACTTACAATTTCTGCATTCTGTATCCCTGCATTCTGCACTTTCACTTCTGCATCTTGTTCTTCCGTTTCTGCATTCTGCGTTTTTGCATCCTGTTCTTCCGTTTCTGCATTCTGTATCCGCTTTTGGATTCGTTCCTCGATATCTTTATATGCCAAATACACAGGCTCAGCCTGCATCAGCATTCCCGCTCCTCCTCCATACGGATAATCATCTACACTTTGATGCTTGTTAAATGCAAAATCCCGTATATTGACAGCCTCGATCGAAAGCAGTCCCCCGGCGACCGCTCTCCCGATAATACTTGTTTTCAGCCCGTTTTCAACCATTTCGGGAAACAACGTAAGTATATGAAAATTCATCCTTTTTACTTCTCCTAACACTAAAATCTATCCGATCAGACCCTCTAATAAATGAATCTGCATTTTTCCGTTTTCTACGTCTACATTTTCAATGCACTGTTTGATCGCCGGAACCAGCACTTCTCCATGAATATCCGAATCTATGACATATACTTCATTCGCGCCGGTCTCCATCACGTCTTTTACAATTCCGAAATGTCCTTCCTCTGTAAACACTTCCATGCCGATCAGATCGGCAATATAATATTCATTTTCTTCCAGACTTACCGCGTTTTCCCTTGAAACAAAAAGGGAACTTCCTTTGTATTGTTCTACATCGTTAATATTATCGATTCCTTTAAATTTAACGATCACAAACTGTTTAAAAAAACGAACCGATTGAATCTCCATATCGATCTGACGTTTTCCTGTATCCAAAATCACTTTTTTCAGCTTTTTAAACCGCGCCGGATCGTCTGTCGTCGGAAATACTTTTACTTCTCCCCGAATTCCGTGCGTGGAAGTAATCGCTCCCACCTGCAAAAACTGTTCCATTCCACTTCTCCCTTGTTCCAATCAATTTTCTCTCTTCCTGCCATCATATCGATTCTGCAAAATCAGACTGTTGCATAAGAAAAGGGGCAGGCTGTTCTTACCGAACGCTGTCCCCCTTACTTTCTTATTATATATTACATAATATCGACAACTACTTTTTTGTCTTCTTTTGCCGCTGCCGCTTTCACAACAGAACGGATTGCTTTTGCGATACGGCCTTGTTTGCCGATCACTTTTCCCATATCGCCTTCTGCGACATGAAGCTCAAGCACTATCGTACGTCCTTCATTTTTTTCATTAACAGAAACTTCTTCCGGATGATCTACAAGCGCTTTTGCTATGACTTCAACTAATTCTTTCATCTGTACGCACCTCCGCGGACATCTTATTTCTCAATACCTGCCGCTTTGAAGATCTTTCCTACTACTTCTGTCGGCTGTGCTCCGTTGTTGAGCCATTTTTTAGCAAGTTCTTCATCTACTTTAAACTCGCTCGGATCTTTTGTCGGATCATATGTTCCGATCTCCTCGATAAATCTTCCGTCTCTCGGGGATCTTGAATCAGCTACCACGATTCTATAAAAAGGAGCTTTCTTCTGTCCCATTCTTCTTAATCTGATCTTTACTGCCATTTTTTCCACCTCTGTTTTTCTTTTTAATTTGTTTTGTTATCTATGTGTTAAAAGGGAAGTCTGAATCTGCCCTTCTTACCACCTTTACCGCCCATCATACCCGGAAGTTTTTTCATCATCTTCCGCGACTCGTTGAACTGTTTTACCATGCGGTTTACTTCGGAAATATCCACTCCCGCACCTTTTGCGATACGATGTTTTCTGGAAGGATTTAACAGATCCGGATTTTTTCTTTCCTCCGGAGTCATCGAATATATGATCGCTTCCATGCGAGCCATCTTCTTGTCATTTTCCGGAGAATCAAGATCCGGCAGTTTATTTTTCCCGCCTAATCCGCCTAATCCGGGCATCATACTCATAATGCTTGACAGACCGCCCATCTTACGCATCTGTTCCATACTCATCAGATAATCTTCAAAGTCGAACTGAGCTTTTTTCATCTTATCTGCCATCTGCATCGCTTTCTCTTCGTCAAGCTCTGCTCCGGCTTTCTCTATCAATGTCAATACGTCTCCCATTCCGAGAATACGTGACGCCATCCTGTCCGGATAAAACTGTTCCAGATCAGAAAGCTTCTCACCCATACCGACATAGAGAATCGGCCTTCCCGTCACCGCCTTGATCGACAGCGCCGCTCCGCCTCTCGTATCACCGTCTAATTTTGTGACGATCACACCGTCTATTCCTATTTTATTATGAAAGGATTCAGCTACATTAACCGCATCCTGACCTGTCATTGCATCTACGACCAAAATCGTCTGATGAACTTCCACTGCCTCCTTGATCTGCTGAAGCTCTGCCATCATATCTTCATCAATATGAAGTCGTCCCGCCGTATCAAGGATCACGATATTATTTCCGTTTTTCTGTGCGTGAGCAAGAGCTGCTTTTGCAATATCCGCAGGACGGTTTTTATCACCCATCGAAAAAACTTCCACGCCTTGCTTTTCACCGTTGATCTGGAGCTGTCTGATCGCCGCCGGACGGTAGACATCACACGCAACAAGAAGAGGTTTCTTTCCTTTTAACTTGTATTTTCCTGCCAGTTTTGCCGTTGTCGTCGTCTTACCTGCTCCCTGAAGACCTGCCATCATGATCACTGTGATCGCGCTTCCCGGCTGAAGTTTGATCTCTGTTGTCTCAGATCCCATCAGCTTGACAAGTTCTTCGTTTACGATCTTAATAACCATCTGCCCCGGATTCAGTCCGTTCATAACGTCCTGTCCGACCGCTCTTTCCTGAACGTCTTTTACGAATTTTTTTACGACTTTAAAATTGACATCCGCCTCAAGAAGCGCCATCTTAACTTCCCTAAGCGCAGCCTTCACATCATCCTCTGTGAGACGCCCTTTACTGCGAAGGTTTCTAAATACATTTTGTAGTTTTTCTGTTAAGCTGTCAAATGCCATTGTCTGACTCCTCTACATTTTACTTCCGCATCTGCCAAGATCATCCTTTTGCTTTTTGCCGTCACAGATAACCGCATCTACAATTCTTCGATGATCGTCGCCGATAATTTACGGAGACGCCGTATAATCTCTTCGGGATCTTCTTTCTCTTCTTCCCATTCTTGCAATATTTCATCAATGCAGGAAACTTTCTCCTTTACGGCAAGAAACTTTTCTACAAGATGAAGTTTTCGTTCATATTCTTCCAGTGACTTTGCACAGCGCTTCACAATATCGTGGACGCCCTGACGGCTGATGCCTGCGTCTGCCGCGATCTCCCCGAGAGAAAGATCATCTAATACAAACTGTTCGTAAATCTCTTTTTGATGCGCAGTCAAAAGTTCACCGTAAAAATCATATAATAATGCCTGCTCTAAAATCTTATCCATTCTTGTCACCTATGCCATCATACACGAAACAGTTTCGGGTGTCAAGTGTTTTTTCTTTACACTTTATCACAACCTAACAATCTCCCTACATGAAGCATTCCCCATCCCGATTCTGTCCCTTTCATTTTCACACATGACTCTCTTAACTTTAATTTTATTTCCACATTTGTCATATCAGGGTACTTTGACAACAGACAGGCAGCGGCTCCCGAGACAACCGGAGCCGCCATAGACGTTCCCGTCTTCATTATATAAGGATGTTCTCCCGACATTCCATACATACTGTTACAGCTTACAACTCCTGTTCCGGGTGCAAAAACATCCGGTTTTACAACGCATTCTCCCGTCGGTCCTCTCCCCGAATAATTCAGACTCTTCCTACTTTTTCTCGAATACGGAAGATTGCTGTCAGGCACGCCTACCGTAATCACCTTTCTGCTGTTTCCCGGAACTGCCACCGTTCCCTCCTCCGGTCCGTAGTTTCCGGCAGAGACGACAACGGTAAGACCGGTATCCCAGAGCAGTTCCACCGCATCAAGGAGCAGTTCTTTTTGTTTTTTTGCAAGTCCGGGATTCGTACCGACAGAAATATTCACAATTCGGATTCCATACTTCTTTCTTTCCTTTAAAATCCACTCAATCCCTTTCATCACATGAGAAACATCTCCGTTTCCGTCTTTATCAAGTACTTTGCCGACAACAAGCTTTGCTTTCGGCGCCATGCCTGCGTATGCTCCCGATGACACTTTTCCGCTTCCGCACAAAATCCCCGCCACGTGCGTTCCATGTCCGCTGTCGTCATAACATTTCTCTCCCGGCAGGCTATCTTCTTTTGTAAAATCGCAAAACTTCACCACGCTACCTTCCAGATCAGGATGTCTTGCTATTCCCTCTTGTGTCAAGTAGTTGCAGGCAATTTTCTTTTACTTTTTTTACGATTTTATCAGGTTTTTCAAGGCTTTTACTTCAAAATAGCGGTTTGGTGTTAAATAAATGCTATAAATCACCAAAAAACGTTGATGAATAAATGCAAAATGATAGGAAGATGTTTTTTCAGCACCATCTACCTATCACCTTTACCTTAAACCACTAATTGGCAACTACCTCTTATTCTTTTTTAGAAAATATATAAATAGTACTGATCGCATCAATCTGTTTGTAGAAGCCTCGTTTTGGCAGGCAATGCAGATTAACATCTGTATATTTTCAATATTACAAGAGGCGGCAGCACTTTTTGCTGTCGTCCCTTGATTACCCACCAGCAAGGACAGTCGGGGCTGTCAACGGTGGGCGTAGCCCATTTACTTGCCGTTGACTGGCTCGGCTGGGTTTGCTATAAATTGCACTCACTATGGATTAACCGAACGCCTAAAAATAATCCATGTACTTATGAAGTAACAAATCAATAAAATTGCTAAAATCCCCATTGTTGCCCCTATTTGTAACATCAATGTACTAAACCCGATATACGCTGAAATCTCTGCTGATATGGTTTGGATAAAGTAAGCTATTACAACAGCAGCTACAATGATTGCTGTAATAATTGGAAACCCAAACCAAACACTTAATTGTTGCAAGATCAGTTTTCCGATATGTTTTTCTTCCACTCCCATTTTTCGGAGTACAGAGAAGCGATATTTATATTGTCCTGCGTCTAAGAGTTGTTGCAAAGAAAGCACGGTAAGACATATAATCATCAATACAACAGCACCATAAAGCATTGCAGCCTGTAAAACGAAATTATTTGCTATTGTACTGTTCCTCTGCAATGTGCTGAACCGTATTCCATACATAACACCGCTTTCTGCTTGCTCTGGATATTCCTCTGTAAAAAGTTTTTCCAGTTCCCTTGCATTTTCATAGGAGATGTTTTCCACTGTTGTGATATAGCGGTTTTTTATTACCGGCAACAGCTTTTCACAAATACTGTCCGGAAGTACATAGAGTATATCTGTATAGGAATTGTACGCTGTTTCTCCGATTGCTTCCTCATAATAGGACTGCTCGGAAAGAGTCAATTCTCCTGCGTCTGTCAAAATACTGGTATGCTCTTTCAAAAAACTATCCCGTTCTTCCTCGGTGGCGATTGCCGCCCATTGTGTCGTAAATTCATCTTCCTCCAGAGAAATCTGTTCATAGCCCAACATTTCCCGTATGGTGTTATAATCGCTTAAAGAAATTGCCACAATCGGAAAATCATATTTCTGTCTATTGTGAAAATCGTCTTTCTCTGGCAGATATAGATTGAAAGTGCAATCATAGTCTGTATCTATTTTATGTTCTGCCAGAAAATCAGTAATGATTTTATAACTGTCCTGTGGCAGATTTTCTTCTTCATAAACATCATTGTATTTTGAATATACCTGCACATCATACATAGAGCGTATATCCAAATAACCAGACGACCAGCCCGTCAAAATAGGGGCTGCAACGAACATGAAAATTGCTAATACCAAAGTGATACAAATGATTGCCATAGTCTTGCCGGTCGTATTCAGCTTTGAGGTAATCTGTCCGAAAAAGAAAAGTGCTTCCTCATGGTATCGGTGTTCCGGCGATTTTTCTTTCCATGCTACAATCAAACCACTGGTAAGATAAATGAAGGCACAAATGAAGAAAAGTAAGTCAATCACAACAAAAAGCAGATATTGATTGAGCGTTCCACCACCTAAAGGCAGATAATATTTATTTGTTAATGCTGCAACGCTGGCTGCTGTAAAAGCATTCAATACAGAACATATCAGCAAACCAGCAATGAAACATTCTCTTTTTTTCTTTCTGATGATGCAAAATATCGACCACAGCAAAGTAAGCAGCGGAAAAAGAATATTTCCCCAAAACATAAGCTGCACCGGAAACGCAAAGCGGGTGTCATAATAAAACCAGACCTTTTGTATTCCTGTAAGCAATCCCCATACGGTAAATACTTCAAAGAGGACTACTACAACAGAAATGAAACGGCTCTTTTTTAGCTCTGGTTCGTTCTCTTTCTCTGCGGAAAACATATCAATAATTTTTGTTTTCTGAATGGTACGGGTATTGAAAATTCCTACCACAAAAAAACTTGCCACAAAAAATACCACTGTCAACAAAACGGTATCCGGGAATAATGTCCATGAGATTTCATAAGGCTTTCCATAAGCAGTAAGGAGCATTGCGGTAATGAATTGAGAGCAAAATACACCGCAAAAAATACCAATCAAAATGGAAAACATACCCATAATCAGTGTTTCTGCAAAGAAAATCCTGCCAATAGTTTTTTGTTCCATTCCCATAATGGACTGGACAGCAAACTCTTTTTGCTTCCGTCTTAGCATATAATGATTGACGAACCGTATCAAAAATAACAACAGCAATGTTATCATGTAGATTGCAATTTTCATTCCGTCACTTAACAGCGTAAAATCATACTCGCTGCCTATATCCGGGCTATAATAACTACTGGAAATAGACAAGAACGCATAAAACAAGGTAACACAGATTGTCATTGTGACAATGTAGACCAGATAGTCTTTTACAGACCGTTTTGCATTCCTGAAAACAAGTTTAGCATACATGGCTCTGTCCCCCTCCGATCATGGTAAGGACATTCAGAATTTTATCAAAAAAAGCACTTCTGCTGTCGTTGCCCTTGCGCAGTTCCATAAAGATTTCTCCGTCTTTCAAAAAAAGAATACGGCTGGCATAGCTGGCGGTAAAAGCGTCATGTGTTACCATAAGGATAGTAGCCCCCATCTGCTCATTGATACTCTGTATTGTGGACAGGAGCATTTGTGAGGAATGGCTGTCTAATGCTCCTGTTGGCTCATCTGCCAATAAGAGTTTCGGATTGTTGATAATTGCTCTTGCACAGGCACAACGCTGTTTTTGACCGCCCGATACCTGATAAGGATATTTGTTTAGAATATCGCTGATATTCAGCTTTCCGGCTATATCCAAAATGCGGGGTTCTACACTCCCGGCAGGGACTTTATTGATTGCTAATGCCAGTGCAATGTTTTCTGAAATTGTCAATGTATCCAGCAAATTGAAGTCTTGAAATACAAAACCTAAATTCTCTCTGCGAAAGCGGGCAAGAGATTTTGGCTTGATTTCCGTTATATCTGTTCCCTCTAAAAAAATATGTCCTGCACTTACGGTATCAATCGTAGAAATACAGTTGAGCAGCGTTGTCTTTCCGGAACCGGACGCACCCATAATTCCGAGAAATTCTCCGGCTTCCACAGAAAAGCTGATATCTTTAATGGCTTTGGTAATATTCCCCTCATTGCCATAATATTTCTGGATATGCTCCAGCTTCAAAATTGTATTCATCGGATAAACCTCCTTAACTGTTCCATACCCATATTGTAAATGGAGTATCTCATTTTTTGTATCAAGTTTTCTTACACAGTTCTTACAAAAATGTAAGAAGTGCAGAACCTGTCAGCCCTGCACTCCGATAATAAAATCATTCATTTGAAAGATAAGTGAAATCGTTGTTCCTCTGTTTTCGGAATAAGCAGTAAGTCCTATTCCCAGTTTATCACATAGACGCTTGCAAAGATATAAGCCAATTCCAGTAGAATTTTTCCCAGTTCGCCCATTCTGACCTGTAAATCCTTTTTCAAAAATACGGGGTAAATCACTTTTAGGAATACCTATCCCATTATCGCTGATAGATAGCACAATCTTGTCATTCGTTTTTGTCGCCCCAAAGTGCAAAATAGGCTGCTCTGCATGGTATTTGATTGCATTACCGATAATCTGATTTAAGATGAACCGCACCCATTTTTCATCGGTGTAAACTTTTGTTTCTATATCGTCTATCTGAATTGACATATCGCTTTGACGCAAAAGATACTTATTATCTGCGATTGCACTATGCACAACATCACATAAATTGACTTCACGGACAGAATAGTCTTTTTCAGCGTGTTCACTTCTGGCATAGTAAAGCGCCTGTTCTGTATATTGATTGATATTCTCTAACTCTGCCAATACCTCTCTGGAAAAGTGAGAACGGTTATTCTCACACAGCAGCTTCATGGCTGTAATTGGTGTTTTTACTTCGTGTATCCATTGTTCAATGTATTCTTTATATTCCCTGCGTTCCCTCTGTACTTCACCAATCCGTTCCAACATAGATTTTTCAGCCATTTTCATAATCTGGTAAAAAACCTGTTCATCAGCCCTTTCCGGCACTTGCATGATTTCCGGCAATAAATATCGTTCTTCTAATTGCTCCGTCATATTGAGCAATTTATTCAGATACTTTTTTCGTGAGAAATAAAAAGTCAGCAAAAATAAAACAAGGACAATCGACCAGACCGCAAGAATAAACAGGACTGTTTGGATAGGATTATCGCTTGCAATTAGGAACAAGGCAAGGGCAAGCATACCCAGCAGATTGATTAAAATAACGGGGAGTTGATTTTTCAAATATTGTTTTCCACTCATAATGTATATCCTTGCCTGTGTTTTGTTTTAATGAAATCTACAAGTCCGATTGTTGCCAGTTTGTCACGAATACGGGTAATATTGACACTTAGGGCATTATCATCAACATAAAGCTGATTGTCCCAAAGAAAATCCACAATATCATTTCTGGAACAGATTTTTCCAGCGTTCTTAAAAAGGTAGTAGAGAATTTTTAATTCATTCTTTGTCAATTCTGCTTTCTGTCCTTTGTACTCTATCATGCTACTCTCCAAATGCAGGGTAGCTTCTTTCCACATATAAATTTCTGTTTGAGGGGAACGGTAGGCTTTCTTTAACAATGCTGCAATTTTAGCAAGAAGAATAGCGGGATTATAAGGCTTTGTGATAAACGCATCTCCACCCAGCATAATGCTGTTCAGTTCGTCCATATCTGTATTGCTGCTTGTTACAAATACAATCGGAATATCTGAAAAGGTGCGAATTTGAGAACATATTTCAAAACCGTTATTCCCCGGAAGTTTTATATCCAGAATAACCAGATGTGGCGCAGCTTCTTTTAACTGCTCTATTGTTTGGGAAAAATCCGTAACTGCAAATACTTCATATCCATTCCCGGACAAAAGGGTTTTAAGCTGTGTTTGTATCGTAAAATCATCTTCAATGATTAGTATTTTTTCCTTCATAGAGATACCTCCCTGACACTTTATTATACTGTATCAGAGAGGTTTTCTCAATCCATATTGAAGAATAGTAACGGAATATCAGGCGTTCTGTCTATCAAATGCTTATGTGCTATTTTATCGCACATGAGCATTCCTCCCTGCTATCTCATAGCTATTCTTTTTTACCACTAAAATTCCAGATAATCTCCATATGCTGTTCATCCCATACACTTATCTTTTTTATGAAAGTATCTACTACCTCTTGGTTTAGTTCATTGATCTTACATTCTTTCCAAATGATATGAGTATCCGGCAGTTCTGCATGAAGCTCTGTCTCCACCTCTGCCAATCGCATCTCCTGCTCTTGGATTTCACTTTTTATAAAATCTTCCTTTTTCTGCAATTTTTCTCTGAACTCTACATATTCTTCCCTTGAGATTTCCCGTTTTCCATATTTCTCATAAAGTGTGATCTGTTCTTTTCCCACAACATCCAAGGCTTTTTGAGATTTTTGCAACTTATCCCTCTTCACATGGTACTTCTCTTTTTGTACTTCCTGATACTGACTCCACACTTCTTCCAATTCCATCTGTCTGCGGATTTCCTTTTGCAAAGCAGATAGAAGAATCTGTTCCAAAAAGAATACATTGACTTGGCTCACACAGTTCTCATCACCTGTCGTATAACGTTCATTACAATAAAAATAAGGATTTTTTGCTTTACGATAACGCAAAGCCTTACCACACTCTCCGCATACAACCTTTCCCATCAGAATATGTGCTTTTTGTGGCTGATAAGGTTTCGATCTTCCCCTCGTCTGCTGTACTGCATCAAATATTTCCCGTTCGACGATTGGTTCATGATGATTATAAGTAATCTTCCATTCACTTCTTGGTTTTAAGTGATTTTTTCCTCCAACCTTATCCTTCTTATATTTTCCATATACCACATCTCCCGCATAAAAATGATTTTTCAGTATCGTACAGATTGTTGTATGCTGCCATGAAAATTCCTTGCCAACCGGCTTCCGGTGTGTTGCTCCTCTCTCTATCAGATATTCCACAGGTGTTTTTACCTTTTCTTTATGAAACTTCTTTGCAATGTCCACAGAAGTATATCCTGCTAATGTCAGTCGAAAAATTTCCCGGACAACTGCCGCCTCCTCTTCTACAATCTCCACTTGATTTCTGTCATCTGCTTTTTTGCGATATCCAAAGGGACAGTTCCCGCTGCAATAAATCCCCCGTTCTTTTTTAGAATGTAGGGAAGAAGTCACCTTTACCGATAAATCCTTGGAATAGAGATCATTGACCAGCGTTTTAAATGCCAGATTCATCCCAATCGTTTTTTTAGTGACAGCTTCACTATCATAATGGTCATTCACAGAGATAAAGCGGATTCCTAAAAATGGGAAAATCTGTTCTACGTAGGAACCTGTTTCTACATAGTCTCTGGCAAAACGTGAAAAATCTTTTACGATAATACAATCTACTTTTTTCTGCCGGGCAGCGGCTAATAATTCCTGCATTGCAGGTCTGTCCATACTTGTTCCGCTGTAACCATCATCCACAAATTCTAAAATCTCATAATTTTCAAATTTTCGCTCAATATATCTTCTTAACAACAAACGCTGATAAGAAATGCTGTTACTCTCCTGTGCATTCCAGTCATCTTCCTTGGACAATCGCAAATACATTGCTATCTTCCGTCTATTTTTCATCGCCTGTTCCTCCTAAGACCTTTGCAAACTCATCATTCCACTTCCAGATGATCTCTACCCGTTTTCCACGATACACATAAATTTTCTCTATCAGGTTTTTGACCAGTTCCGCATTTAGTTCGGCACAGCTTTTGTACTTCAAAATAGTACGGAGAAATTGATTCTGCTTATCTACCATTCTGTCAATGGAAGAATACTCTGTATGTAAATCACGTAATGTCTGCCGATCCTGTTCCTTTTTTTCTTCCAGCTTCTTCTTTGTTTCCAGAAATTGTACCTGTGAAATGCTCCCGTTTCGATACTCCAAATAATGGGAGCTGATCTTCCTGTCAGTACCATCCACCGATTTTTGCAGTTCATCCTGTATTTTCTGTATCTGTTCTTTTCGTTTTTCTCCTGCCTCTTTATTAAAATCCACAAGTTTTTTCATCTGTGTACTGCTTAAAAGAAATTCTTTTTTCAGCAGATGAAGGATCACTTTCTGAATCTGAAGAAATGTAATCTGTTCATTTTCACACTTTTCTTCATCAATCCGTTTATTATTCGGACAGCTATAAAATACAAATATTTTTACTTCTTTATAAGAAGCCTTTCTCTCCGTCACCATACGGCTCAACTTATGCCCGCATTCACCACAGTACAAAACCCCACGGAAAATATCTTCCATCGTATCCTTTCTAAGTGGTCTGCGGTTTTGTATTTTAATATTTCCTTCTATCCTTTCCCAGACCCGATAAAATACTTCTTCCGAAACCAGAGGTTCGTGGGTATGTTCCGCTGTAATCTGTTCTTTCATATGCTTACCGGACTGCACAAGATTCCCTATGTAGGCATCGTTGGTTAATAGAAACCGGATAGATTCTCTTTCCCACTGTCTTAACTGCTGTCCCTCCTGCTGATAAACCCTTTTGTATTTTTTATAATCGCTTGGACGATGAATCTTTTGCCCATACAGCCATTTTGCAAGAGCTACAAATGTCTCCCCGGAAGCATATCGGTGAAAGATTTCCCTGACAATCTCACTGGTCACAGGTTCCGGCACTAAAGTCCGTTTCCCATCTATCTTCTCGATTTGAAAACCATACGGCGGAATGCTCCCCAGATATTCTCCCTGTTTCATCTTTGCCTGTTTACTTGCTGTAACCTTTTCAGCAATGTCCCTTGCATACAGTTCATTGGCAATATTTTTCAAATGCATGGAAAGTGTTTCGTTGCAATCCGCCTGTTTGATGCTGTCATACTGATCTGTAATGGCAATAAAACGAACACCTAAAAACGGAAAAATCTTCTCTACAAAATTCCCTGTCTCAATATAATTTCTTCCAAACCGTGAAAAATCTTTTACAATGATACAGTTGATCAATCCATCTCTCACATCTTGCATGAGCCGTTCAAAATCACTCCGCTGAAAATTTGTCCCGGTAGCTCCCAAATCTGAATAGCAATCATACAGCGTAATCTCTGTGTGGGATTTTAAATATTCTTTCGCCATCTCAATCTGCGTTTCAATGGAGATTTCTTTCCCATCATGATTATCCACAGATAATCTTGCGTAAATACCTGCCATGTATGTTTTCACTGATACATTTTCTTGCAGTGATTGGCTTTCTAACCGAACCTTACGTTTGGATGTTCTTGCCATTTAGATCACCTCCTTCACGACTTCCGATTGGGAAGAAAGAAATTCTGACAACACCAACATTTTCTCCATTTCTTCCTGACAGCAAAACTGTACCGATACTTTTTTCTCCTCGTACACTGCTATCCTGTCTACAAAGGCTAATAGGGTATCCCTATCTAATGTGGTAATCTGCATGGTCTCTTTCAGACGTTCCAGCTTCACACCGGACTGCACTCCATTGTAAAACAGTTTCTTTAACATATCCTCCTGTCTTGTCAACGCCTTCTCTGTTTCTATATACTGCTTTTCATAGATTGCGCTAAAATTCTTAAAGTCTGTCTGTGTGATGATTCCCGTTTTCAAATCTTCGTAAAGTCCTGCCCTCAGCTCCAGATATTTCCCCTGCTCATTCCTTAATCGAGTAATCTCTTTATCAAATCCGACCACATCCTCAAAGTTCATTTCCTCTGTCTGAAGATACTGCATCTGCCGATTTACATCAATCAGAAGTTCCACCTGCGACTGTATGATCCGGAATACCACTTTTTTCAAATCTGCTTCTGAAATACTGTGTCTGCTGCACCCCTCACTCCGATTTCTCGTAGAACAGATATAATATATTTTTTCTGTTCCCTTATATCGGTTCATTCGACGAACCATCGGCTCTTTACAGTCTCCGCAAAACAGAAATCCCGAAAACATGTGTGCTTTTTCTTTTCCCTTCTCGGCTCTGGTATCTACTTTTAAAAGCCGCTGCACATTTTGGTAATCCTCTTTGGAAACGATTGCCTTATGTGTGCCTTCCACCTTAACCCACTCAGACTCCGGCTTTTCTAAAATCTTATCCACCTTATAATTGACTTTCTCCCGTTTTCCCTGTACCATCGTCCCGGTGTAAATCTCATTCGTTAAAATACGCTTTACCGCTACCGCAGACCATTTGGATACGATTCCTACATGAAACCCTGTGGCATAATGCTCTCCGTGGGATTTCTTATATTCCAATGGAGAGAAGATTCCATTCTCATTCAAGCGTTTCGCAATGGCTAGATTGCTCATGCCGTCCAACTTCCATGTAAAAATATTTTTCACAATCTTTGCCGCATATTCATCTATGACCAACTTATTTTTATCTTCATGATCTTTCTGATATCCGTAGACTGCAAATGCCCCGATAAATTTTCCTTTCTCCCATTTTATTTTCTGATGTGATTTTACCTTTTCTGAAATATCCTGACAGTAGGAATCATTCACAAAGTTTTTGACCGGAATCACAAGTGATGTGGTACTCTGATCCGCAGTCAGACTATCGTAATGATCTGTGATTGCAATGAAGCGCACAGAAAAAGCCGGGAAGGTCTTTTGAATAAACCGCCCGGCTTCAATATAATCTCGTCCAAATCTGGATAAATCTTTTACAACGACACAATTTACATTTCCATTTTCAATGTCCGCCATCATTCTTCTAAAATCCGGGCGGTCAAAAGATAGGGTTAGATAACGATACTTTTGAAAACACAAGAAAATCAATGTTTTTCGAGCAACAGACAAGCAGGTATTGTACTAAAAACTGAATAATGTACCGCATAAGGCGGCGTTTCTCACTCCTACATAGGAGAACAGGAACGCCGCTATTTTTTTACCCTCATGTTACGCAGTAAGGGCAAACAAAGCCTTGATTTATGCGGCTCTTAGAGCATGGAAATGAGAAAGACAAGGGTTGATACCTTTTCCCTCAAAACCACATTTCTACTGCGTAACAAATCCAACCAAAGGAGTGATGAAGCTATGGCAGTTTTCCGCGTGGAAAAGAACAAAGGTTATACAGTTATGAGTAACCACCATTTACGCAACAAGGAACTTTCCTTAAAGGCAAAGGGATTGTTGTCGCAAATGCTCTCACTTCCCGAAGATTGGGACTATACCCTTGCAGGGCTGTCCCTTATCAACCGGGAAAAGATTGACG
>UMGD01042959.1_pt1 | contig 41900 bp, 30 predicted proteins | sample 1965201 | NCBI WGS metagenome assembly UMGD01 (sample SAMEA4836066, study PRJEB28245) | human gut metagenome | biome: gut microbiome; material: fecal sample | place: Denmark | collected 2008 | reverse complement strand
AGTACCTTATACTGCTTTTCTCATTACCCTATCCGGGCGTACATTGTGGATATGCGCCCGGTCGGTGTGGGTGGCAACGATAAAGGCGTGTTTGCCTTTCGTGAAGCGCATCCCCAGCTCATAGCCGATACGGTTGGCCTCCTCCGGCGTGACCTCGCCCGGTTTGAAGGACTGGCGTATCTGGTAGGCGATGACATCATGCTTCTGGCGGCGGCCCGTCATGTGTTCATACTGCCGCTTTGACAGAAGGAACTGCTCATCCGCTGTCCGGGCGTCACACTCATAGCTGGAGATATATTTTCCACCCTCGGTCTTTTCCTCATTCTTGGAATAGTCCGTCCTGTCCGCCAGCGTCTGGGCGATAGTCTTGCCCTTGTTGATGTGGAGCGCGATCAGCCGTGTCGCCGCCATAGCCCACCTCCCCCATTCAAAAACTTACATTTCCAGTTCCTCCGGGAGCCTTACACTCCGCACCTTTCCGTGGAAGCTGTCCTTCTGAGGGTCGGCTGTCCCCCTGCGGTCGAAAGCGGCGATCTTCTTTTCCAGACCATCCAGTTCTTTCTCCTTTTCCTTGACGATGGCGGTGCGCTCCTCCAGAGTGCCGGAGATCAACTCATCCAGCAGATACTCCACATAGTCCATTTTCTGCAAGGCTTCGCAGAATAGGGGATGCCAGTCCTCGTCCTCCGGCTGCGGCGCATACTGTTCCTTCCAGTCACGGAGCAGATGGAGATACCCGCACAGCACCCGGTAGCACCGCTCCTCCTTTTTGCGGTACTCCTGCGCCGCCGCCAGTTTGGAAATGACGGACGGCCTCCTCTGGGGCTGCCATGTTTGCAGGCCCTCATACCGCACCCCGAAATCCTCCGCCAGCTTCTCGGCGGCTCTCTTGGGGGAAAGGCCGAACAGCTTGCCCACAAAATCGATCACATCCCCGTCCTCCTGACAGCCGAAGCAGTGGAACCGCTTATCCACTTTCATGCTGGGCGTCCTGTCATCATGGAACGGACAGCAGGCCATACCGTTGCGTTTGACCTCGATCCCGTAATACTCCGCTGCGGCTATCGTTGGTACGGCGTCCTTGACCGCTTCAAATAAATTCATTGTCATGCCCCCTTTCCCGGTATGTAAAAAGGGAAAAAAAGAAGGAGCGGCAACTGCCGTCCTCCCCATCGGTTGACTATGACGTTATTGTATAGTAATTTATTCTGTCTCACCTTGAAGCGCAAAATTTGATATGGTATAATATGACCTAATACAGCGGGTTTTTCATTGGGAAGCTATATTGATTGTGCTTCATACTATTGGATTAAAAGGAGAATAAATCGTGCCAGAAGAAAGAGATTATGACTTAGCGATTTATAAAGTCCCTCGTAAGGATAAAGACGGAAGGGATATAACAGGTGAGAAAATTGGTCCCGGTGGCCGACATCGAGGAAATGGTACATACTCTGGTGTTGCATATGACCCTGAACTTCTTGATGAGAACGCAGAACGCAGATTGTCAGGCCCTGTACGTTACGAGGATTTGTCTCCAGTTGGCCAAATCATTGTCGATGGTTTTGAAATCGCATTCACACGACTTATGGATTATGCTTCTGAACGTATATTAGTAGGATTTGATAATTGGCTATCCTCCAGACAAAGGAAAAAAGAACAAGTTCAGCAAGCTAAAATAAAGGCAGCCTCAAAAAGCGAACATTTACCCATAACTAAAGCCGAACGCATCTTGCAAAAGGGAAAAGCAACAAAATCAACTCCTATGCCTATGGAGGCAACTACAATAATACTGCCAAGTGAATTTGATTTCGCCTATGAGCAATACTCGACAAACATGACCAGTGAAGAAGCGCAGAAAGAATTATTGGATGCCTTTATCTTATATGTGCTTGCTATTAAGAAGATAAATAAGGTAGCCCATGCAAACGTAATCAACTCAGCTGGAAACGTCACTGATGGAAAGTCTGTCATAGATAAAATCAGTGCATCGGTTGTTATCGAAAAGATAAATGCTATTTTGACGCATAATTCAAATCTACTTGAGGAATGGCAAGCATTGGCTCTTTCCAGTATTTTGGGAAGAACCTTGATAGAAGAAGAAAAATTTATCCCAATCAATAGAGATGAATTGCAACAAGGTCTCCTGCCCTAAATCAATACGGCCAGCTATAGTTATTGCTTTAAGGAAGCACTGATTAAATGCGTCTGCGGCATCTTGCGGGAATTTTGCGCCATAATTTTGTGGAGATTTCTTGAAATAAACACAATGATTCCTGGGTCATCGCGCCGTATTCTGACGCAAAATTTCTGCGCAATCTGCTCTTGCCGATTTAATCAGTCCTTCCTTAATAACTGTAACTGGCCGCATTCTTGCTAATAGTCCTCAATTATCTATCCGCAATAGCAGACTGCCCAGAAAGTCCGCCGTCTCGCTCATGCGGTTATGCTCGTTCCAGAGAAAGATTAATTTAAATTGAAATTCTGTGACGAGTAAGGTACAATAATAAATGTAATTGAGGCTGGTCAACATGAGCGAGGTGATAGGCTTTGGAATTCAATATCGGCGGCTATGACAAATATGTATTTTACGAACGGCTGGGCATTAACTATCTTGAGCGGGAACTTCTGCGTACATACCGGGTCATTCCAAGTTTTAGTGTAAACGACAAAACGCCCAACCTGGACGGTTGGCTGGATATATGCGACCAGAGTGCGGAGCTCGGCCCGAAGGCCATACCTCTGCACCGATTTTCTGTGCAGATTAAGACCCTCAACCACGAATACCAAAACGAAAATAAGCGAACACACCAGGATGCGCAGTATAAATACAGCTGCGATACCAAAGTTCTGAACACCGCGCTGTCAAACGCCACTTTGGACCCCATTCTCCTGCTACTGGTGGACTGGCGGAAGAAAAAGATTTTTTGGAAGTATTTATCTACGGAGTACTGCTTTTCCTCCCTGAATTCCCGCGAGCAGAAATCATTCGCTGTGTATTTTTCAGACAGCGACAAAATCGATTTTTCCACCGATGCGTGGATCAAGGATCTGATTCAGGTAAAAACAGCGCACAAGGCGGAGCTGTCCAACGGCACAGCAAATCTTTTTATGGTATCCGCCTGCGACCCGGAAGTAAAGCAGCAAATTCAGGACGCATCTAAGACCATCAACGGCTTCATGGAGGGGCAACTCCAATTTCTCAGGCAGGCGCTCTTTCCCGGTACATGGAAATTTGGGATTGCTTTTTTGAAGAGCGAGGACGGGATCATCTCGGCAGGTGTATACCGAATCGTGGCGGGGGCAAGCGACGAGTTTTATAAAGTGTTTGACGAAGATAATGAGCATATGATCTTTTCGTGCAGAGGGCCAAAGATAAATATATTTTCCGTAGTGGAGGAGTATCTTCTTCACTGTGTCAGGTACTTTTTCTCAGATGGGGGCCTTGTGGCACAGCTTCCCTATTTGCCTGATATAGTTCTGAACGAAATTGCGTTTGACGAACTCGACAACAGGTTTTTATATTTGCAGAGCTCCGCTCCGGCTGGCACCCCGAAAACAGGGGATACGGTTTATTTTGGTTTGCAGGCGGACGAGCTGTCTTTGGATGAATACGACGAGTTAAAGAAGCAGGGGAGAGTCACCTCCCGCGCAGAGGCGTGTGTCCATGAGCTAAGGCAACGAGGCTATCTGAAGTTAGTACGGCCCTGGCGCAAAAGCCTGACCGGCACGTTGGGAGAGGAACAAACCGAGCAACTATCCAAGGATATTTTCTTAAATGCCGGCCAGCTGAATTTGGAGGACACAATTACACACCGGAAATGCATTATATCAGATATAGAGAGTATAAAGACAGAAAACACCCACAGATTGCTCCACGGCATTCAGAAATTTTACAATGAGAGCTGCCGAAAACTTGGGAATGATTTTTATCCGGAGATTGGAAAGCATCAACTATATGTGTTTTCCCCCACTGAAACAACTGGCGAACCGGAAATGTTGCGTTATCCTAATTTTATTTTCCCAACTAAGACAGCAGAGCAGCAGGCAATTATGGACAATCGCGATCCGTCCAAATGTTATCACCATCTTGCATTAGAGTATATTGATTTTTCATGGTACAGAATATGGAGGATTCTATTCCGAAACATGATTTCAGGACAGTTTAAAGAAACTAATATACCAAATGTACCGATTCACGTAGACTTTCTCGCCTCTAAGTAATATAACCTCCCCCTGCTACCAGTAATTGAATTATAAGGCCGGCTTAGAAAGTTTATGCAGCAACGAAAGTTCATCTTCGCACATCCTTTCAAAGATTTATGAGTGGAGGAAAGCCCCAAGGTTGCCGGCCCACTCGCCGGCCAGTTCCACCAGGAGCATGGCGGAAAACTGGAGCGCCACGCAGACCGCCTCCACGCCGAACAGGATCGCCACATTCATCCAGTTATGGGCGAACACCTGATAGATGCCGCAGGCCAGGACCACCAGCATGAACAGCCCGACCACATAGGCGGAGAGGTTGGATGCCAGTTTGCCGATGATGTGGAGCGTGTAGAGCGCCAGCATCAGGGGGAGTGCCAGCAGTTTCAAAGGGAGTTTCAGAAGCCTCATATCGTGTCCCGTCCTTTCCTGTTTCCTACATACAGTTTACCGCGCCGGCCCGCTGTCCGGCAAGGATGCCGCCTATGTAGCGGGCGCGGAACTGCTCCGCGCCCTTTTGCAAAACTTTTGAAGCCCACAGCCGCTATCGGATATTGGCAAGGTGGGCAAGGGACTGTCTGGACAGCTCCCATATCTCGTCCAGCCGGGAGCGCAGGTCCTCAATGTCGGCGGCATAGACGCTCCCGGTCTCGTTCGCCCTTTTCACATACTGGTTCAGATTGGTGCTGCACCGCTGGAGCAGGACGATGAGCTGGCGCACATCCGTTAAATCCAGCCTCACACAGATACCGTCCAGCGCCATCTTTCGGACATAGGCGCTCATGTTCAGGATGCCGGCTTCCTCCATCTTTGCGCGGATGCGCTCCTTATCTTCGGGGGAGATACGCACCTTCAGTTCTTCCTCCTTCTTCATTCCCGCTCCGGCTCCTTTCCGGGCTTTTTGTCCGGGGGTATCTCCGCCGCCCGTTTTTTCAGATCCTCCAGGACGGAGGGGCGCTCACCCCCGCCGACTTCCTCACCGACCTCCGCCTCATCCTGGGAGATGCTCTCGTCCATGCTCAGGGTGGCATCCAGCTCCGCAAGCCTCGCGCTCTTTTCGGCAAGCTCCGCCTCCTGGGGGAAGGGCTTTGTCAATTCCACCTGTGCGGCGGACTGCTGGTTCCGCAGGTTCTCCAACTGCTCCCGCCCCCGCTCCAGCCGTCCGGGGATACCGGCCAGGGCGTTGTCCAGCCGGGTCAGGTTGCCCCTGGCGTCCGTCCCCAGGCTGACACGGTGGCTCATCTCACCCTTCAAGGTGATCTGGAACTGCTTCTCAAAGCTGTTGTAGGAAAGCTCCATCTGGAAGCCCCGGTAGCTGCCGATGGGGATGCCCTCGGTGCTTTTGATCTCCTTGCAGAAGGCAAGGATAGCGTCCCCGGCGTCCGCCTTTTCCGCATAATGCCTGCCGCCGATCTCCATCCCCACAAAGCCCTCCTCCGGGAGCGGGTGGGCCTCCACCGTCCTCATATCCGCCTCAAAGCCCCGGTTGCGGCTCTGTTGCGCTTCGATCTCGGCGGGGAAGTATTTCAGAAGCTGGTCCTCCAGCCGGAAGTGCTTGCTCTGGTAATCGGCCCGGAGGACTTTCAGTTTCGCCACATCCACGTCAAGGTCCATCTTCTCCCGGATCAGCGGATTGCCGGCGCACAGGGCCTTTATCTCCGCATAGGAGAGCGCCTGCTCGTCCACATCGTCACAGCTTCGGACGGGGGACTTGCTCGTCATGATCTGCGAAATAAATTTCTGCTTGTTCTCCAAAGTCTGGTAGAGGTAGGCGTCAAAGGTCCCCTCCGTCACATACTGGAAAATCTGCACCTGTCTGTTGCGGTTGCCCTGCCGGATGATGCGCCCGTTGCGCTGGGTCATGTCGGCGGGGCGCCAGCCCACATCCAGGTGGTGGACGGCCACAAGGCGGTCCTGCACGTTGGTCCCAGCGCCCATCTTCTGGGTGGAGCCGAGCAGGACGCGCACCTCCCCGGTACGAACCTTGCCGAACAGCTCCTTCTTCTTCGCCTCGGTGTCGGCGTCATGGATAAAGGCGATCTCCTCACGGGGGACGCCAGCCGCCACCAGCTTGTCCCGGATGTCCTCGTAGACATTGAAAGTCCCGTCCCCCTTGGGCGTGGACAGGTCGCAGAACAATAATTGTGTCAGACGGTCCGCCTGGCCCTCCTCCCAGATACGGAGGACATTCTGGACGCAGGCGTTCAGCTTGCTGCCCTGGTCATCGGGCAGGAGCGGGTTCATCAGCCGCTGGTCGAGGCCGATCTTGCGCCCGTCCGAGGTGATCTTGAGCATATTATCGACCGAGGGGTCCACGCTGCCCCCGTGGACGGCAGCGGCCCGTTCGGACAGGTCGGCCACCATCTCCTTCTGTATCTCCGAGGGCTGCACCACCACGGTCTCAAACTTTGCCTCCGGCACAGGGAGGTGGAGCTGGTCGGCGGTCTTGATGTCAGCGACCTCCTTGAACATACTCATCAGCTCCGGGAGGTTGAAGAACTTGGCAAACCTCGTCCGCGCCCGGTAGCCCGTCCCCTCCGGGGCCAGCTCAATGGCCGTGGTGGTCTCGCCGAAGGTGGAGGCCCACTGGTCGAAATGGGTCAGCCCCTTTTGCCGGAGCGTCCCATGCTGCAGGTAGCGCATCATGGTGTAAAGCTCTGTCATACTGTTCGAGACAGGGGTCCCCGTGGCAAAGACTGTACCCTTCCCGCCGGTCAGCTCGTCCATATACTGGCACTTCATGAACATATCCGAGGACTTCTGCGCCTCGGAGGTGGAAAGCCCCGCCACATTCCTCATTTTCGTGTAGAGGAACAAATTTTTGAACGCATGAGCCTCGTCCACAAACAGCCGGTCAACGCCCAACTGCTCAAAGGTTATCACATCGTCCTTGCGCTCTGCGGCCTGCAGCTTCTCCATCCGGGACTCCAGCGATCTGCGGGTCTTTTCCAACTGCTTGATGGTGAAGCTCTCGCCCCGCATGGCCTTCATCTCCGCTATGGCGTCGGTGATCTCGTCGATCTGCTCCTGCAAGATGCGCTCCTGCCGCTCGGCGGATATGGGTATCTTCTCGAACTGCGAGTGGCCGATGATAACGGCGTCATAGTCCCCGGTCGCTATCCTCGCACAGAATTTCTTGCGGTTGGCCGTCTCAAAATCCTTCTTGGAGGCCACCAGTATCTTCGCGCTGGGGTAGAGCCGCAGGAACTCGCTGGCCCACTGGAGGGTCAGGTGGTTCGGCACGACAAAGAGGGACTTCTGGCACAGCCCCAGCCGCTTCGCCTCCATAGCCGAGGCCGCCATCTCAAAGGTCTTGCCCGCGCCCACTTCGTGCGCCAGCAGGGTGTTCCCGCCGTAAAGCACATGGGCGATGGCCCCCCGCTGGTGTTCCCGCAGGGTGATGTCCGGGTTCATGCCGCCCAGGACGATGTGGCTCCCGTCATACTCGCGGGGGCGGGTGGAGTTGAACAGCTCGTTGTAGGTCCTGACTAAATCCTCCCGCCGTCTGGGGTCCCGCCACACCCAGTCTCGGAAAGCGTCCTTGATGGCCTGCTGCTTCTGCTGGGCGAGGGTGGTCTCCTTTTTGTTCAGCACCCGCTTCGGTTTGCCGTCCGCGTCCTCGATGGTATCATAGATGCGGATGTCCCGGAGGTTCAGGGTGTCCTCCAAAATGCGGTAGGCGCTGGCCCGGTCTGTGCCGTAGGTCATATAGGCCATGACATCGTGCCGCCCTGTGGCGTTCTTGCCCGTGACCTGCCACTCGGCGGTGGAGGGGGAATACTTCACCTGGATCGCGTTCCGCATCCGCCACGGGGTGTCAAAGGTCTCCTCCATGAACTGCTGGATATAGTCCTTGTCGATCCAGGTCGCACCCAGGCGCACATCAATTTCAGAGGCGTCCAGGTCTTTGGGCTGGGCCTGTTCCAGTGCCGCCACATTGACGGCATAGGCGGGGTCAGTGGCCGCCGCCATCCTCGCCACCATCAGCTTGTCCCGGACATTGCCGGAGAGGTAGTCGTCAGCGGTGTGCCAGCCCCGGAGGGGGTCGTCCGCCACAGCCTCACGGGGGTCACGGAAGATCACGCCTTGCAGCTCCTCGGTGATGCGCCCGTACTCTCCGGGCGTCCCCAGCAGCTCGGACATGAGCCGCAGATCGACCCTGCCCCGCTCCCCGATGGAGACCGCCAGCGCCTCGCTGGGCGTGTCCACGCTGGTGATGTGCCGCTCCGGGCGGATGGTCCGCTTGGTGAACATATCCGCCTTGCTCTCCAACCGCCCGTCCTCGTCAATATTCTCCAGGGAGCAGAGCAGATAATAGGAGGAGTCCTCGTCAAACACCCTTGCGTTGGCGCTGGAGTTGATGGTCCCGAACTTTGCGTAAAAGGCGTCATAGGCGGCGTTCAGCTCCGCCTGCTTCGCCTGGATGTCCTCATCCGGGTAATCCTCAAGCTGGTACTGGATCAGGTCGTTCACGATCTGCCGCAGGCCGATCATCCCGGCCACGCGCCCCTTTGCCGTGTCGCTCAGCTCCACGGGCTTCATCACGCTGTTCTCCCGGAAGTAGACCTCCCCGTCCACCAGGGCATAGGAGAAGTTCTTTACATCCGGGTCGGCGGGAATGGCGCCCCGCTCCGCAGCCTCGTCCGCGATGTCCGCCTCCACCTCCGCCGCCTGATAAGTGCCTTGGATGTGGGAGACCGCCTCCCGGAGCTGTTCCGCAAGGTCGGCGCCAGGGATAGGCCGGACAGTACATTCCTCCCGCCCGTACTGTGTGCTTTCGGTCGTCAGCTCACCCAGCACCATCGACCGGTGATCCACAAAGTAGCTGTTGAGGGTGAGGCCCTCCGGGGTCTGCCCCAGGTGTACCCAGTCCGGCTCGATGTCGATAGGGCGGTCCCGCTTTTGCAGGAACAGGATGTCCGACACCACCTCCGTCCCGGCGTTGGCCTTGAAAGCGTTGTTGGGCAGACGGATGGCCCCCAGCAGCTCCGCCCGCTGCGCGATATACTTGCGGGCGTCGGGGCTTTTGGCATCCATCGTGTAGCGGCTGGTGACAAGGGCCACCACACCGCCCGGACGCACCTGGTCGATGGCCTTGGCAAAGAAATAGTTGTGGATGGAGAAGCCCAGCTTGTTATAGGGCTTGTCGTTCACCTTGTAGTCGCCGAAGGGGACATTCCCGACACAGAGGTCGAAGAAGTCCCGCCTGTCGGTGGTCTGGAAACCGGCCACCTTGATGTCCGCCTCCGGGTACAGCTTCTGGGCGATGCGCCCGGTGATGGAGTCCAGCTCCACACCGTAGAGGCGGCTGCCCGCCATGCTGTCAGGGAGCAGGCCGAAGAAATTGCCCACGCCCATCGAGGGTTCCAGGATGTTGCCCGTCTGGAAGCCCATCTGTCCCACAGCCTCATAGATAGCCTTGATGACGGTGGGGCTGGTGTAGTGGGCGTTGAGGGTGGACGCTCTGGCGGCGGCATATTCCTCCGGGGAGAGGGCGGCGTACAGTTCCCTGAACTCGCCTGCCCAGCTATCCTTTTTCTCGTCAAAGGCATCCGCCAGACCGCCCCAGCCCACATAGCGGGAGAGGACCTCCTGCTCCTCCGGGGTGGCGTCCCTGCCGTCAAACTCCAGCTCATGCAGGAGGTTGATGGCGTCCATGTTGGCCCGGAACTTCGCCTTGGGGCCGCCCTCGCCCAGATGGTCGTCCGTGATGCGGAAGTTATGGGCGGCGGGCTTCTGTTCCGGCTGTTCCTGTTCCGGCTCTCCGAAATGCAGTCTTTCAACGACCACATCAAAGGGCAGGCCGTTCTTGTCGCCAGGGTAGACGGTCTCGGCGGTGGTTGTGATAGTCGGTTCAGGCTCCAACTTCGGTGCAGTTTGCTCTAAAGTCGGTCCTGCATCTAACTTGTGCGCGTTTTGCGCCCAAGTTGGGTCCGGGTGGAGAACCGATTGGACCTGTTCCCGCAGTCCGGGGGTATCTTTCAGTTCGGCCCCGTCAATGAACGCATACGCCTCGTCCCATGTCTTGAAGGAAGTGGGATACCCGCCTGTCAGGTCTCCCGCCCGGAAGATGAGGGGGTCCAGGGCGGTGCTGGAAAGCGGGTCATAGAAAAATCCTGCCGTCTGCATGGCATCCACGATACGCCGCTGTCCAGGCTCCAGTGCGGCAATGGCCGTTTCCGTCCTGCTCTGATAGTCCGCCGCCCATTTTTCAGCATCCGCAAAGGGACTTTCTTCCTCATTAGCCGTATGATCGGGCTGTCGGGTCCCGACCTTAACATCGGGCAGATGCTTCGCATTGCGCTCGTCCGCCAGCCGCTGTCCTTTCGCATACTCCCTCAGAAAAGCAGGGAGATCAGACTCGTTACGGTAGAGGACCCAAGTACCTCCATTTAAGCCTTGTCCATCACTTCCCCAAATTCTGTGATAGTCCGGGTGTTCAGCCATGAACGCCTCAACCTGAGCGGTTTCGTAGTCGTAAAAGTAGCGGAAGTATTCGCTGTTGCCGCGGGGATCATCCTGTTCCGCGCTCACTTCCGGGGCAAACAGATGGGCATTGCGCTCATCCGCCCAGAGCATCCGCTCCAGCCGTTCCTTGCTCTCGGAGCGGAGGATGGGGTAGGACTGTGCGGGGTCACGGAGCTGGACATCGAACAGGCCGATCCCCTCCACGATATAGGGGGTGTCCTCCAGATAGACGGTATCGCCCACCTGATAGGCCGGCTCTTTTGCGCTGTCCTCCGCCGTTTCCGGGGGCGTGGGTACTGCATCTTCCCGCACATCCTCCGGGGTCTCGTCCTCCGGCATCTGCCTCGCCCCCGCATCAGGGACAGGCTCTGCGTGGACTTCCTCCATGACCTTCTCTGCCATTGGGCGGTGTGAGCGGAGCGCCGCCTCCGCCTCCTCCAAGGACGCAAAGCCGCCAGCCGTAGCCATAGCGGAGCGGCCCTGCTCATTGTACCCGTAGTGGTTGTAGAACTGCCCGTTGGGGTACTGCTGGATGACGATAGCCTCATCGCCGTTCAGATAGCTGGCAACGGTCTGGACCGCCTCCTTCGGCTGGGCGTCCCGGATGCGACCTGTCCGCAGGCTATGCTCGAACATCTCCCGATCCATGAACACCTGGTCCCGCCCCGGCCCGTCAGGATAGACATAGAACACATCCCCATCCGTCACGCCCGTCAGGACGATCTCCTTCTCCCCCTCCTCAGAGTAGAGGGTGAACGGGTCCCCGATGCCATATTTCAGGGGCGGCAGCTTTGCCTCCTCCGTTTTGAGCCAGTCGGCGGCCTCCCGCCTTGCGACATCCGCCTTGACCTGGAGCAGATAGTCCTCGGCCTGCCACTCGCTGGTAAACTCCTCGGAGACGCCCTCCGGGTCAACATATATCTCATCCCGGATGTCATCCCAGACGGCATAGCCGCCCTCGGTCTCGATCAGGAAGAAGCGTTCCGGGGCGGCAAGGTCGCCCGCCTCTGCCAGTCGTGCCACCTCTGCCAGCATCTCATGCTCATGTGATGCCTCGGCAGTCATCTCCGGCGTGGACTCCAGCATTTCATAAATCCTGTCAAGCAGGTTTTGGCGGAAACGGTCATGGTATTCCGGGGCGTCGAAGTACAGGCGCATAAAGGCGGGGTCCTGGACGGTGAGCGCCGCCCGGTCGATGGCCCGGAGTCCCTCCATCGTGGCGGTCTCCCGGTCATTGCTGCGGTAGGCGTTCCGAAACGCCGTATCGTCCAGGAGGGCATCTGCGATGACAGGAAAATACCGCTCATAGATCTCCTCCGGGGTAGACGGGAAGCTGTGTCCGGGTGCAGGGAGGGGGATGCCGCCAAAAGCGGAATAGTCCCGCTCCATATCAGCATAACGCGCCTTTTCCGATGCTCTCAGGTAGTGGCCGCCCTCGATCCATTCTCCGATCCTCTGCTCCACCTCAGACCAGCGCAGGCGGACTTCCGTTCCCTGGTCGGCGTTGCGGACCACCAGCCCCTGGGGGCGGTACTGGATATTGCCGTGAGTCCCGTCAAAAAACTGCCAGCCGCGTCCGCCGTCTGTCCCATACTCGTTTTTCAGGTACTTGGTACGGTCTGCGGGGGTGCTGTCACCGGCATAGAGGGCGGCGATACGCAGCTTGCTGTCATGATGGCCGGAGCCGTTACGCAGGATGCGCTCGATCTCCTCATCGGAGATAGCAAAGGCGGGGGCGGGCGGCTCTGCCGGGGGCTGTTCCTCTTTGGGCATAGCAAAGGCGGAGGGCTTCTCGCTCTCCGCCTGCCGGTCTATCATTGTGATCTGTTCCATCTCGGAGGGGAACAGCCCCTCCAGCGTCAGTTGTTGATAAGCTCCGCCGTCACGATCTCCTCCGCCTGTGCTTTCAGGGCGTTCATGTGGCGCACCCAGTCCATCTGCCGGGTCTTTTTGTCCGGTGCCGGGTCCGCCGCCAGCAGCTCCTCCATCAACTGCCCCATCCGGGCGGTGGCCGTCTCCTGCACCTCCCACAGGTGCGGGAACAGCTTCCCGGTCAGCGTCAGGTGGTTGTAGAGGAGCGTGTTGTTCTCCTCCAGATAGGTCCTCCGCATCCTGCCGTACTTGCCCAGCGGACGGTCCTCCATTTCCTCCAGCCTGATGTCCGGGATCAGGTAATCCCCGGCCTTCGTGTAAGTCAGCTCTGCCATGTTCCTTGCTCCTTTCCTCGGATAACTCTGCCTGTTTTGCCCTCTCGTAGGTGCGGATCGCCCGCTCGATCTCACGGAACACCTGGGAGGACGCCTCGCTGACCGCCGTACCCAGCACATTGGACGCCGCCTGGGTATTGAAGTCGAACACGTCCATGAAATCTTCCGGCTCAAAACAGCTCTCCGGGTCCTCCACGCAGCGGGAGCAGAGCATATACTTGATGCTGGTCTCCGCCGCCCTCCGAAAGGACACCCCTACGTTGAACTCATCATACCCGTAAAGGAAGGAATCGTCAACGATGCCGAGGATGTTCCTCTTGTTCGCCTCCCAATATTCGTTTGCAAGATGGGCGGCGATGTCCCCGATCTGCTCCTCCAGCCCCGCGCCGGCTCCCACGCCGTAGGCCCGCTCCAGCGCGTCCTGCACAGCGGGGACATATTCCTCCCGCATGGACCAGAGGTTGACCGGGCGGGAGTTCTCCCGTTCCCCGGTGTCCGACACATCGAACACATAGCGCAGCTTCGGGCGGCTGCCCGTGTTGTCCACCAGCGCGATGCCCTTGGACCCCCGGCGCACATAGCGGCGCATGGTCTTGTTCCACAGGTCGTACTCGGCGCAGGCCGTAGCGTCCGGGCGCTGCTTGTAGATCATGAGCTGCTCATTGTAAGGGTATTTGTAGAGCCGGGCCGCAGTGGTAAGGAAGGCTGTCCACTGCTCCCGGCTCCCGGTCACTTGTCTGGCGGCTTCTTCCGCCATCTGGGTGTAGTAGGCGGCTTTCGAGGGGAACGGTACGACCGCCGCCCCGTCCGCCCGCAAGGGTTCATTCAATGCCATAGGTTGCCTCCGTTTCTTTCAGATTTGTGTGCCTGGATCAGATGTCCGGGTACAGGTCCAGGCTGTCAAACTCCGCGTCCGTCATGCCGTCCAGCTTTTCCAAGACGCTTTTGGAGAGGCGGCCCAGCCGCCGCTCCGAGGGCGTGAGCTGGAGGCGCATGGCCTCCAGCTCCGCGATCAGCCCCGCCCGTGTGCCGGGGTTGTAGAGCATCATCATGATCCGCTCGTCCCGTGTGAACTCCTTCATCGCTCATCCCGTCCGGCCTGCTTCTGGGGCGGCTTACGCTCCGGCGGTTCCGCGCCGGAAAGGGCTTTCAGCGCATCCAGGACGGAGTGCCGCTCCGTTTCAGGCTCATCCTTTCTTCCGTTATTGATGATCCCATCAATGGAGTTGTAATCGTCCTCCACCGCCATCTCAGCGTTTTTCAGGTAGTTCTCCCGCAGGGCGAAGTCTTCCAGCTCCTTAAAGCCGATGGAATCCACATAGTGGCAGGATACCATGCCGCCCACCTTCAAGGCCACGATGTCGCTGACCGACAGGCTGTGTCCCCGGAAGTCCTCCGGGTGGGCGGTGTTGAACTGCACATAGAACGCCTCCAGCTGCGCCATCACCGCCTCCGGCGTATCGGGCGCCTTGGGCAGCTCCCCGTGGTAGACCACCTCGTAGTGGTCGATGTCCGGCTCCTTGCCCTGCCTCTGCAAGCTGGCGTAGGATTCAAACCGCTCATAGAGGGTGTCGTCCGTCCGCCGCAGCTGTAAGATGGCGTAGGCGTCGGTGGCGCTCTCCAGAAACGCCGTCAGGTGGCCGGGGGACTCGTCCACGCCGTTCACCTCGTCCCATTTTTTGATGTCAGACATCCTGCTCCTCCTTCCTCAAAAATGGCAGGCCGTTCTCCTTTGCGTCCTGCCTCTGCTGCTGTCTGCGCTCCTCACTGTACGGCGGGCGGATGCCCACGCACCGTTTGGGGATGCGGTAGGTCACGGGCCTGCCCTGCCCGGTCTCTTTCAGGACAAAGGCGTCCGGGAACCGCTGGGACAGCTCCCGCAGCTTATTGATGAGCCTTGTGTCGTGGGTGTAGACCTCCGCCGTGTCCAGTTCGTTGTCCCACAGGATGATGGTCTCCTGCTCGGCGAGGGTCAGCTTCTGGCGGCTCATCGGCTTTCCTCGCGATGCTTTTTCTCCGGCGCGGGAGAGGGCTTGTCTTTCTGGCCGCTTTTCAGGGCGGAAAGCTGGCCCAGGACGGACTCCCGCTTTTCGGCCTGCGCCTCCTGTTCCCGCATAGCCGCCTTGTCCATGAGCATCCCGTAGTCGGTGGGCGTCATGGAGCGGCTCCCCAGCTTGTTCTCCGCAAGGACCATATCCCGGACTTCGTTGATGGAACAGCCCACGACCTCCAGTTCGCCGCCCTTGGTCTCGTTGAACTTCTCGTCATACAGGTGGTAGTCCCAATGCCCCGCGCCGCACTCCACGGCGAGATAGGCGTTCCAGCCGATCTTCCACGCCGCCTGCTCCGCATCCAGCACCGGCTCCGGGCGGCAGACACCCCCGCCGCGCTCCAGCACCTCGGCAAACTGGCAGATGTGGTAGACCTCGCTCCCGACATAGGTGTGGTAGTCGTCGATATACTCACACCTGGCGGAAAAGGTGCGGTCAGGATACTCTACCTCGATCTTCCCACCGTTGGGGAGGCGGAACTGCTCGTCATAACCGCTGTTGATGAAGCGGATGTCATCCTTGGGCAGTGTCTCCGGCTCCCAGATGGAGCGGCGGCGGATGTCCGAATCGCGGAAGTCTTTCAGGGAGGTCAGGCCCACCTGCGCCACATCGCTGCCACCCAGCGGCCCGCTCTGCAGCCCCGCTGCTCCAATAGCGGCTGCCCGCGCCGCCGCAAGATGGTCGTGGGTGGGGTCGATACCGTCCAGCACATCGTCCAGGCTGATCTTGCCCTCGGCGGTCTTTTGCCTGGTCTGCTTGTCAAACACAGTGTACGCAAAGTCCCCGCCCTGGACCTCTTTCAGGTGGAGCAGAGAGGAACGGTCAACAAGGTACACAGCCTCCAGCTTTCCCCGCGGCTCCATTTCCATCTGGACAGCCTCCTGCACCGCTTGTTCCATACTTAAGGTGGCCGCCCGGTCCTCGATGCTCTCCCGGACCACATCCATATGCCCGGTATCGGCCATCTTGGAGAAGGTCCTGTAGATGTCCGCCATCGTGTCCGGGGAGGCCAGTAGCGCCCTCGCCTGGTCGTCAGGCAGCTCCAGCGCCTCCATCTCCATCAGGATGTCCTCCCGCACCGCGTACTCCACGGCGTGGAGCAGGATGTCTGCGGGCGGCTGTTCCACCAGCCATGCCCGGAACTTGTCCTGCTCCGCCGACATCTTCTCATACAGCTTGCTGCTCAGTTCCGTATCAGCCATTTTATCAGTCCTCCTGTTTCAGAATTTTTACCCACCGTGTCTTCATCTGGTGGGGGTACTGCCCGCTGTCCTTCGGCTTGCGCCTGCCCGTCCACTCCACACCCCCGGCCGGTCCCTCGCATACAAAGCCGGAGGCTTTCAGGGAGGCGCCGCACTCGCTGTCCAGGATATAGGTGATGACCTTTTTATAGCCCATCGCCCGCGCCGCCCGGACAGCCGCGCCATAGAGCATACTGCAAGCGTTCCTCGCCCCATCGGTGCAGAGGCGGTTGACCTCCAGCGTATAGCCATCGTCCAGGAAACGGCTCACCGGGCGGCCGCAGATGGCAACGCCGGCGAGCCGCCCATCCTCCCGGACGCCGATGGAGAACTTGTGTCCCACCGTGGGCTTATGGTGGCGGTGGTGCTGGCGCACGAACTCGTTCGCTTCCCGCAGGGAGACGGGGACCAGCGACAGCATATCACTCACCGCCCACGGCGTCACGGATGCCCTGCATGATATACGCCACACAGGGGACGGCCACGCTGTTGCCGAGCATCTGGTAACGCTTCGTGTCGCTGATGGCTTTGCCGTCCGCGCCGGCCTCCGTCCAGCCGTCCGGGTAGCCCTGCAAACGCTCCGCCTCGGTGGGGGTGAGCCTCCTCACGCAAAGCCCGGTGCGGACGGGGTTCTGGTAGTTCAGCGAGTAGCCGCCGGAGGCCGCCTTTGCCAGCAGTGTGCCGCTGACCTCATCCGTCTCCCGGAGGTTGCGGCAGTCCACGGCGGCGGTCTGGCCCTCCGGCTCATCTGCCCCTTCCACTACGGCCACGCCGCCCTGGTTGCAGCAGGGGTTCCCGCCGTTCAGGTCCAGCGTCCGGGAGGTGTCCGCCTCATAGAAGCCGCTTTTGGGATTGTCCGAGAGCATCCCGCCGGAATGGTAGGCGCCGATCACATAGGCTTTCATCACGGCGCTCTGCTGGCCCGCCAGAAGGGTGGGGGCGGTCTCCTCCTGGAAACCGATGCTCCCGGACTGGCTGCCGGCCTTGTGCTTGAAGCCCGCGCTCACCACGCAGAAGTCCAGCTCGTTCCCCTGTCCGGCAGGGCGGGAAAGACCAGCGCCGGAGGCACAGAGTGTCCCGGCGATCTGGGGGTGGGTGACGATGGGTTGTTCCTGTTCAGCGTCACCGGGCCGGACAACATAGGGCTGTTCACTGGCGCAGTTGAGCGTGGGCGACAGCTCCCGCAAAATTTCCGCATGGCTCTGGCCGCTTGAAGCGCACAGCACCACATCCCGCTCCCGTCCGCACCGCATCCCTGGCCCCTTGTAATAGCTGGCAAGCAGCGTCCCGGCAAGGTTGCCGTTTATCCCGACCATAGCATCGGGCGGAAGTCCCTCTGCGGTGACGACATGGGGGCTGCCCGCACCGCAGAGGGTGGGCTGGACGGGCTTCAAAGTGGAGCGGTTCGTCCTGCTGGTGATCTGCTGGAGGTCGAAGCCAGCGGCAGTGATGGGCGGCTGCGCCTCCTGCCCGGCCTCCACACAGACGGCGTGGCGGTCGGTGGTGTTGAGGGTGAAGGAGACGTTCTCGTTGATGCCGTCCCCCTGCGGCCCGTTCCCATCCGTCCTGCCGATCATGGAGCCTTGGATGGCGTATGCGGTGATGGGCAGGTTGCCGTGGGTCTGGCTGCGAAGGGTGGGCGACACGCCGCCCTTCTCCACACTGAGGGAGTCGCCGCCCTGGTCGTTCAGTATCTCCACCGCGTCCTTCGGGGCAAAGAGGTACTGGTCGTTCCCGGTCGCCAGAGTGCCGCTCTTTTCTATCTGGAGCAGAGGCCCCTTGCCCCCGCCTTCACAGCCGCAGCGGATACGCATGGAGACGGCGGGGTGCGCCGCCCCCACGCCGTCCGGCATCTCGATCACGCCGTTGCGCCCGGTGGACATCCCGCAGTTCGTCCCCAGCGTGGCCGCCACATGGCCGGTAAGCTGGGCATTGTAGCCGTCTACCCCCGCGCCTGCTGTTCCAGCGCCAGCCGGAGCATAGGCGGAAGCTCCTTGCCGCGGCGTTCCGCCCGCCGCAAAATACCCTGACAGGCTTTTGGGGACAAAGAGTATTTCTCCGCTGCGTTCGCCTCTAAAATCTGCGACAAGAAAGATGCGCCGGCGCCGCTGTGCTGTTCCGAAGTATTGGGCGTCGTACACGCACCAAGCGAGGTCAACGCCTCGGCCTCGTACCATCCCGGCGTTTGCCCACCGCCCAGAACCAGGCATTGGAACTTCGGCGTCTGCGAACGCTTCCAGCACAGCCTTAAAGTCACGCCTGGAAGAACTTGACAAGGCTCCGGGGACGTTTTCCCAGAGCGCGAATTTCGGGTATTCTCCATTGGTCGCCTCCTGCATTTCTCTGATGATCCTGATGGCCTCCAGAAAGAGGCCGCTCCGCTCCCCGGCAAGGCCGAGCCGCTTGCCTGATGCCACGCTCAGGTCCTGGCAGGGGGAGCCAAAGGTGATGATGTCCACGGGCGGCAGCTTGCCGCCGTGGAGCTTTGTGATGTCGCCAAAGTGTTCCATGTCCGGGAAGTGCTTCTTCGTCACGGAGACGCACTCCGGGACGATCTCGCTGGCCCACAGGGGCCTGATCCCGTAAAAAGAGGCGGCATAGGGGAAACCTCCTATGCCGTCAAACAGGGAACCGAGTGTAAGCTGGTCCGTTTTCAATTTTTCTTTCCTCCGCTTTTCTTTCCGCTGTTGTCGAACTCCATCTGGAACTTCGCCCGGCCGTCCTCCTCGGTGGTGAGCAGGACATCGGCGTTGTAGGTCCTGCCCGTCCGCTGGCTCTTGCAGTCCTTCAGCTTCACCCGCCCCTCCTTCACCAGCTTCTCGGCCATGCCAGCGGTCAGGTGCTTGCCGATCTTCTTGAAGTAGGCGTTGTCCTTCCAGAGGACGAAGCGGCACTCCCGGCTGGCGCAGAACCAGCCCTTGTCACGCTCCACCACATCCGCCCCGCAGTGGGGGCAGCTCCCGATCACCTTGCTGTTGCCCGGCATCTTGATCTCCACTCCTTTCACCGTCTCATAGTTCTTTACAAGGTCCGTCACCATCCCGGCGATCTCCCGCATGAAATCGTCAGGCGCATAGCCGCCCTTCTCGATGCCCAGCAGCTTCTCCTCCCACTCCGCCGTCATGGTGGGGGACTGTATCTGCTCCGGCACAACGGCGGCCAGGGCGCGGCCCTTGTCCGTGGGGACCAGCGCCTTGGCCTTCTTGTCCCCCTTGCGCTCTACAAAGCCCTTCTGCACCAGTTTCTCGATGATGGCGGCGCGGGTGGCGGGAGTGCCGATGCCCTTGCGCTCCACATCCTCCGGCATCTCCTCGGCCCTGGCGGTCTCCATGCTCTGGAGGAGGGTGTCCTCCGTGAACCGCTTGGGCGGGGTCGTCTTGCCCTCTTTCAGCTCTACTCTGGCGAGGGGCAGCTTTGCATCCTCCGAGAGGGCGGGGATGGGCGGCGCGTTGTCCCCGTCCTTCTCCCCATCAGCAGCGGTGGCATACGCCCGCCAGCCGGGGTCCGTGACCGTCTTGCCCTTGGACTTGAACTGGTGTCCGGCGCACTCCAGCGTGACGGCGGTCTCCGAGTAGCGGCAGGGATTGCCCACGGCGCAGACGAGACGCAGGGCGATCAGGTCCAGCACCGCCAGCTCCCCGGAGGGCAGGGCGGCGAGGTCGGCGGACTCCAGCGTTTTCGTGGGGATGATGGCGTGGTGGTCGCCGACCTTCTTGCCGTTGATGACCTGGGCGGCGTTCACGGGGGCGGGGGCATCCGGGGAGATATTACGCTTTTTCTGCACCATATCTACCAGCCCCGGCAGCATCCCGGCCATGTCCTCTGTGAGGTAGCGGCTGTCCGTCCGGGGGTAGGTGACGAGCTTCTTCTCATAGAGGCTCTGGGTGTAGTCGAGGGTCTGCTGCGCCGTAAATCCCAACTGGCGGTTGGCGTCCCGCTGGAGGGAGGTCAGGTCGTAGAGCGCCGGGGGCTTCTCCGCCCTGTCTTTGCGCTCCGCCTTTACCACGGTGGCCGTCCCAGCCATGCGGCACTCCTCCGCCACCTTCTCCGCCTCGGTTTTCTCCTTCATACGCTCTCCATTCGCCGCAAAGCCCTCCGGCACAAGCTGGACCGTGTAGAACGGCTCGGACTGAAAGCCGCTGATCGCCGCCTCCCGTCCGCAGACCATCGCCAGCGTGGGCGTCATCACCCGGCCCACATTGAGGGTGGGGCCGTATTTGCATGAAAAGAGCCGGGTGGCGTTGATGCCGACGATCCAGTCGGCGCGCTCCCGGCACAGGGCAGCCTCATACAAGGCGTCGTATTCCGTCCCCGGTCTCAGGCTGGCAAAGCCCTCCCGGATGGCGGCGTCCTCCATTGAGGAGATCCAGAGCCGCTCAAAGGGCTTTTTGCACTTGCACTGGTGGTAGACCAGCCGGAAGATCAGCTCGCCCTCCCGTCCGGCGTCGGTGGCCTCCACGATGGAGGAAACATCCTCCCGGCCCATCAGCCCCTTCAACACCTGGAACTGCTTCTTGGTGGACGGGGACACCTGGTACTGCCACTTCTCCGGCAGGATGGGCAGGTCCTCCAGCCGCCACTTGGCGTAGCTCTCACCGTAAGCCTCCGGCTGGGCCAGCTCCACCAGATGGCCCACGCACCAACTCACGATATACCCGCCGCCCTCCAGGTAGCCGTCACACCGCTTCGAGGCGCCCAGCACCTTGCCGATGCTCTGCGCCACCGAGGGCTTCTCGCAGATCACTAACTTGCTCATAGGCAGTCGCTCCTTTCCTTGTTTTGGGTAAAAAATAAGCGGCCTGCCATACGCAAACCGCTATGTATTGAATGAGTTCGGATTACTTATCTATTGTAACTGCTAACTTCGTGCAGTATAATGTCTTTGTCACCTAAAACGAAAATCCAGAGTGGTGGAACACCACGTTGTTCAGCCGCATAACACACGAATACATTAGTGAGGTGGTTTGAATTATGCTACTTTATCATGGCTCAAAATACTCAGATATTGATGAATTTGTAATACAAAATCGTGGACTTCGGAACCTTGATTTTGGAAAAGGTGTGTACTTCACAAGCCATTTTGAGCAAGCTCAGCAATGGGCGTGTAAGGATGGAACTCCTGGTATAGTTTATGAGTGCGATGTGGATTTGTCCAAATTGACAACATTGCCCCTGGTTAATTCCGATGACGAGGACGTTTACTATGTTTTATATTTATGCCGTATTGGTTTAGAAGAAATTGCTTCCGATGCTGTCGATGGGTTCGATGATGCTGATGTTATATACGGATATATGCTTGACGGCCGCACAAAAAAATTTGAAAAATATGCAGAATTATTCAACAAAGGAGAACTAACTTTTGCAGATTTCAGGGAAAAAACAAAGCTGTTTGGGGTTGACAAAGATCAATATTGCTTCAAAACAGAATCTGCAATCAAAATACTTAATGATGGATTTCAAAAAATTCACTTGGTTGAAAAGCAAGGAGAGAACTATATCGTTACCGAAACTTTTGACTGGTAATTGGTGCAAGAAATATGTTTCTGCACTTACCTGATTTCAGAAAGAGCGGACAAAGATGTGTGATCCTTGTCCGCTCTTTGCTTCTTCATAAGTTTTTGCCCGCCGCCAGTCTCAGGAGAGGTTCTCCCGGAGGAATTTGTGCGACAGGAGGGAGAGATAGGCTTCGCCCAGCTCCATGATGAAGTCCGGGGTGATGGACCAGAGCGGGGAGCGGTGCAGATTGTCAAAGGCCATCTTGAGGACGGCGTACAATGCCGGGTCCTCCAGCCCAAGATGCTGTTTCAGCCCCGCCTCCACATCGGCCCACTCCGTCACGCCGCCGACCTCCCTTGTAGCCATGACATACACGAGGATCAGCGACATACATTTCTTCGAGTCCGGGTCTGACGGGGACAGCATACGGTAGAGCCGCCCGACCTCCTCCCGGACATCCGCTAGCGTCAGGGACGTGTACTCGCTCAGGATGGAATCGGCCATGATGTCAGCCACAGCCTCCCGCCAGACTGCATACCCGGCGTTCATCATGCCGTCCTCCGCCCCGCTGCCCATGCAGTAGCGGTCAAAGAAGCCGCCGCCCTCGATCTCGTTCTCACAGCAGAACAGGTGGGATATTTCATGGAGGAAAACACGGTGCAGCTCCGGCAGGGGGAAGTCGATGTCGGCGCGTATCATCACGCCGTATTGTCCCCTGTCCACAAAAGCCTGTGCCGCAAAGGACTGGAAATAGCCCTCCGCCTTGTAGTCCTCGTCCAGGTTCCTCGGAAAATGCTCCCGGCAGAACCGCTCATAGACCTCCAGCCCGTTTTCCGGGGTGAAGAACGCAAGGACGGTGTTGTCCCTTGTGATGCCGGAGTCAAGGGCTTCATTGAAGAAGTCCAGGGCATCATAAAAGATGTCCCTCAGTTCCTGCTCCGTGTAGCAGCCCATATCCGCACCTCCTACTCCAGTTCTTCCCAGGGTTCCAGCCCCATCTCCTCCCAGGTGACGCCATAGGGGGCGCCCCCGGAGGTGTACCCGGCGATATAAAAGAAGCGGCCGTCCTGCTCCGGCAAGCTCTGCTGCTCCTGCGCCGCCAGCCTTGCCTTTTTCCGTTTCCGGGCGGCCCGCTTGACCGCCAGCTTCTCCGCCTCGGTTTTCTTCACTTTGGGCTTCGGCGGCTCCGAGAGGCCGTTCTTCTCAATCCGCTCCGCAAATCTGGCCTGCTTTTTCAGGAAAACATCATAGACGGTCTCATAGGACAGTCCCAGCCCACGGCCCTGTATCTTTGTGAAGGCCGTCTTTGCCAGCTTCTCCAGTTCCGCATCAGTGGGCATCTGCCCATGCTCCTTATAATGGGTGCAGACCACGCCGTACATGACCTCGGATAACTTCTGTTTCTGTTTTGCTTTCAGGTCTTTCCATTCCCTTGCCCTTGCGCCCATGCCCGTCACCTCCCGGAATTGCCGCCCCCATTGTAACATGGATACGGCAGATTTACCATAGGTGTTTTGAGCGCAGATCGGACTATCCAGCAGAGATCACTGCCGCTTCTGCCTTGCGTTCTTCTTCGGCAAATCGCGCCTCCAACTGCGCTACCGTCCAATCCTTTCTAAACTGTCCCAGCGGTCCGGCTCCAAATTGGGCGATAGCTCTTTTGTCAAGCTCCATCAGCTTCGCCCACAGTTCCGGGTGATGCTGGCGCAGTTTCCTCAGTTCCCCTACCCGTTGGAAAGGGTAGCACCAGCAGGAGGCGCGGTTGTATATTTTGTAAAGGCCGCCAAAATCAAAGCCCCGGTCATAGCAGATTTGTAGGGCGTCGGCCTCAGTGATGCCCCACATCACAAGCGGGTAAATGTCATTTTTGCACCGCTTCGCCTCATCTGCCGCGATGCCCACATAATGGAGCGCGGCCTTGTCTGCTTTCAGCCGGTTTACCCCCTTGTTGACAAGATGCATTTCAAGCTGCCCGGTACACCAGCGGACACGGATGCCAGGCCAGCCATTCCCATAAGAGGGAACACCGTATCTTGCCCGGTTTTCAAGGTTGGCCTTCCTCTGCTTCGGCTCCTCAAACATCATCCACTCAAAGCCCATTGGATGGCGGAGCCTGGTGATGTGCAGGCCCCGCTCCCGGAACAGGTAATCATCCACCTTGGCAAGATGCTCATACATCTCAGGGAACTCCATGCCCGTGTCGGCTGAAATCACCGTGTCGATGGGCATACCTCGCTCGATTATCAAGGTGATAGTTAAAAATTTTGGACCTGGCGTGTTAGGCCCCTCCCGCAGAAAGAAAAAACAACTGAAATCCGAACTTTCAGGAATGGTTTGCGCACATAAAACAGATGCCCACGAATACAGGTCCAAGTTTCTTTACTAACACCATTATCAAAAGAAGCATGGTCGTGGAGTCCTTCTTATGGAAATCTTTCCATACCGTCCTCAGATGTCTTTTTGATATGACCCGTGCCGTAGGTTTCGGTGTCAATTCGCAGATAGAAATACATAGGATCGGAGACAGTACCGCTTGCCGATAGGATTTAGCCACTTTGTCAAGGTGGCTATGTAACAGTACCAGAGAACGCAGAAAAGCCGCTTACTCTTAGGGGATAAGAATAAGCGGCTTTCTATGATGTGCCTTAGACATATTCAATTTTCATTCTCTTGGCGAGTGCGTTCACGACCTTAAATATAATCTCGTCAACGCAGTCTGTATGTCTACCTTATCGGATTAGAGAGTTTTCAGCTCCACAAGATTATGCATTTTTAAATATAACTCCAAGAATAAAAGAGGAAGCTTGTCTATGTATAGCGCGCCGAATATGTGTTTGGTCAATGAAAAGTTGTGCAAATGAGCACGTGATGAACAAACTGTGAACATTCGAAAAAGTTCGAGAATCGAGCTTAACCACCTCTTCACTACTGACAGCATATATTGCAGATTTGTGTCAATAATGCGCACAAGCGCAGGCGTAGCCCTTGTTATTGACACAAATTTGCAATATGTGCTACACTCGTAAAAAGAGGTGTCAAAGCGTATATATGCAAATTTGTTCCGATTTTAAAATTGGATGATTTTTCCATGCGTGCCCTTTTGCACAACTTTCAGATGACCGAAAACAGCCGAATATGGTAACATTAGTAATTTACCTATCTACTTTTATCTGCACCAACAAAAACAAGTATTCTATCCTGATAAAGGCTTATTCTTTATCAATTTTTAGGCTGACATCAAAGGAGCGCTGCTTAATTTCCTTATTGACTTCTTCTGTTACGTCTTTATGTATACTATTAGATAAATATCCTACTATTTCATCACTGCTAATTTCCTTCCCCTCTTCTGTAATATCAAGGGTTGTCCCATCATTAAGCCGCATAGAAATATGAATTTTCTTTTTTTGCACCAAATCTCTCACCGCATTTGCAAGTACAACAAGTGCAGATGATCCAATAATGGTTAAAATAATTTCCTCTATTCCTCTGGTATCTGTTAACGGTGCGTGAAACTCAAAACCATCTTGTATAGCCATTTGGTTAATAAATTCATCAACTATTATTACTTCTTGGGGTGTATTTGCCTTAAAAATAATGCTATTATTCATAACTGCTCCTTTCATTTTTAGCCACGATTGATTTGATAGTGAATCGATACTAAAAAGAACACTGATGTCCTCTATTATGTTTATACATTGTCGAATAGCAAAATAATTTTCGCCTAGTATAGCTGCTGAGTAAAATGTCGATAAAAGCTCATTTACAACCGTTTGATTACTTTCTATATACGCTAGAAGTAATTCATTAAGGATAGTATATAGCCCATACTCCAGATTCCCCTCTGTAAGGGTTTTAGCTTTTTTTATATAGTTTCGTAGTCCAGTAATGTCATATTTATATGCCGCTGCTGTTGCTAACGAATTGTATACTTGCATCAGTTCTGCTTTGTCATCAACTTCTGCAACTTTATCAAGAATAGATTGCTCAATTGTATTAGCATCCGCATCAAAAACATGATTATCTGCTAAATAAACCATCAATTTATTGCGCAACATCTCAAGTTCGGTAGCATCATCATGCGATAATATTGTATAGCTTTCACCTAACTCCAAATAATAATATGCAGAGCTATACATTCCCTTTTTATAATAGCATTCTCCTAAATTGACATAAGCAATCCCCAGCCCAACAACATCGTTAATCGCTTTAAGGTTCTCTATACAAGAGTTGAGCAAAGATACTCCGTTGTTAAAATTTACACCACGAATAGCATATATAGTTCCGATAATTAGTTTTTTCCATCCATCAATTCGTTTATCTTTTGTTACGATACGGTCTAATGCGTCTTCAGAATCTTTCCAATTTCCCAAGAAAAAATGTGCAATTCCTAGATTTAAAAAAACTTTCTGCTTTGACAATGTACTTATTGATTTAGAAATTAACTTTTGGGACAAAGCAATACTTGCATTAAACTCCCCTTTCCAGAATAAAACTTCACTTTTTATTATATTCCATTGGAAGCGCATATCTTGAGGAAATAGTACACTAACCTCGGAATCAATTTCCAAAATAATACCTTTTGCTACATGGGCAAGCTCTGTTCCAGCTTTTAATATAGAGTGAATATCTTTGATTTTTATGAGATAATGCAATACCAACTCTAATGACTTCCAATCATGATGATCAATACAATATGTCATTAGGATTTTTGTTACATTCGATTTATTACTTTCTAGCCAATCAATTCCCTTTTGTTCAACCAACTTTAACATCAAGGTACACGCACGATTATTATACGGAGAGGAAAGTATCTGATTAATCCAATAAGTCTCTGCATTTGTACTTTTTAAAACTGCATTTTTATTGTAATCATAATACTCAAAAAGGCTCTCATGTGGCAGATAATAATCTTTTTCTTTTCGAATCAACCCGCAATTAATAAGATGAAATATATGTTCTTTGTTTAATTTGAAAGCTGATATAAAGCAATCAATATCAACAAACCCATCGCATTGGCAAAGATAAAAAATTTCGTTTTTACATTTTGAAAAAACATCATCTTCTGTGAAATTTAAAAGTCTTTGCAGAAATTCCTGCGGTCTATTCTTATATGTATTATAGTAGGCCCTTTTTGTTCTCTCCGGCAGATTTAATTTGGGTTCCTGCTGAACAATAAACTCATTGAATTCACACATGCTAAAATTGGGAAATCGAGTGTTAAAAAAAACATATTTTGCAGAAATTAACGGAGTACGGGAAAACGCAGCAACTGTTATATTATCGCAATCAACAAGCTTTAAAATGTCATCCAATAATGTCTTTTCTAAACGCTCTGCATGATCTATAATTATAGTTATACTCAATTTGAGGTGTACAATTAGAGCAATCGCAGCGGTTAGGTCATTACATCCAACGTATAAATAAGAAATTCTATTGTTAATTCCATTTAGTATACATTGAGCCAAGCCATCTTTAATTTGTTCCATTGAGCTATAGCTATCAACGCTGTAATAAAAGTAAAAAGGAAAATAATTTGTTAATTCTAATGCCAAGATTGTTTTACCTGATTTAGCTCCACCATAAAAACAAAATAATTTTCCACTGCCATTCAACAGAATAGTGTCAGTGATACTGATTAAGCTATCGTATCTATTAACATAGCGTTTTCCATCTAATATGCAAGAATAGTTTTTTATCAAACTATCAAAAAACCACGTGTTACTTGACCCGATCCAGTATCCTTTTGGTTCAGGTAATGCAGCTTCTATTGCCTTTTCTTCAACATAAGCAGCCAAATCTGTACAGATAGGGTCACTGTTTCGTAAATAGGCAAATCCTTTAAGAAGAAGCGTTGTAAACTCACCGCCATCAATTTTCTCTCTTGTTTCTTTTCCCCATGTAGAAATTAGAGCAAAAAAGCATCTTTTCTCTGAGCCAATCTTTTCTGCATCTAAATAAAATGGTGGAAATTCAGTAATCTGGACATAACAAGCGTCTAAGAAAAGAAATATACGTTTGGGCTTGCAACGCTCAATACCATCTATGAGTTCACTTATTGTTATCCCCGTTCCGACCTTATCATATAATTTTGTATCATAACAATATAATATGTTTTCTGGTTGTCGTGGGTTTTCTTTGTTAATTTCACCATGTCCTGCATAATAAATGTATATTGTATCAACAGTTTCTTCTTGTCGCAAAGTCTCTACGCGTATTGTTTTAAGAATCGTATCTTTGGTGGCACTTTTATCTGTCAATAAAACGATATTCTTCTTATCAATTCCCCAAAGATTAAAGAATGAAGCAACCCGCAAGGCATCATTTTTAGCCCCGGGCAGGGTAGAAAATATTTTATTTTCGTATTCAGATATCCCAATAGAAATCAATAGCTTGCTCATAACGTATATTATAAAATACCTCTTAGCAGATCAAAGTACTCCTGAGGATACTCGGCAAACGGAAAGTGACCTGCAGATTTAAAGGAAAAAACCTTCGTTTTGTTATAAAGCTCGGGACTACCTATCGGTTGCTCAAAATCATTCTCACAGTAAATAGTATAAACTTTTCCTAGTGGCAGGCTATCTACCATGTAACCGATATCATAGCCTTCCATCTCAGATGAAATTCTATCATAAGCCACCATATCATATCTATCAATAGCTATATTTGGAACGTGTTCTGTACTTCCAACATAATAGGGCATTGCCAATTTCATCAACTGCACTCCATTACTACAGGCAGAAATAGCATTCATTTCTTCTTGCGACATTTTTGCAAAGAGCTTATCGCCAGAGTTACAAAACTCAGCCCAGTTGCTATCAGAAGGATTTGACAAAATGATTTTATCAAGTTTATCTAGGATTTCTGCCCCAGCATAATTATAAAACACATGAAGCATGACAAACACACCCCATGAGTGAACAAACAAAACCACCTTTTTATAATTGCTCACTGCATAATGGATTTTTTCGTACAACTCTTCTGTCAATGCTTCAATAGCCGTTTTGTTTTCTGGAATATTATAGTTCTGATCATAGAACAAGAGATCATACTTATTGGTTAACGCATCAAACCACGGCTTAAAGTAGGATGAACTCAGTCCGGGTCCACCATGAACAAATAGCACTGCAGAATCTTTTATCATAATTCAAATCCTCCTTATGATTTTAATTCGAAAAGTGACGCAAAAAGTCCATATTGCAAGAACGATTTGGGATTGGTTACCCACTGCATTAATTCTTCTCTTATTTTTTCAGAAAGCGGAAGTCCATTATCTAATTCAGCTACTAAATTCATATATATAAAAAGTTTTTCTTTCTTCAAAGGTTCTTCGCTATTTACGACTATTGTACGCACTTTTTTGCAGCTAAAACCAGACTCAAGCAAATCTTCTTTAATGTCATCAAACAGATCGCGTTGTCCACCATCTTCGTCTACTTTATCATAAAACGAATCCAACCCATGTTGAAAATTGGGCATGAAAGGTTCCAACATAAAATCCGCATCATAAGCATCAATTAATAGAATTGATGCGTTCGCGGAAGCGTGATCTTTTAGCCATTTAAAAAAAGCTCGTCTATCTGGTAAATAACTAGTAAGATGTCGTATAATAAAAAAGTCAATATTATTGGGTATTTCTATTTCTGGAAAAGAACCACATATCAACTCTATGCTACTTGTTTTTGATGCTAATTTCAAAATGTCCGCATCTCGGTCACAGCAATAAAAGTGCTTTTCTGGGTAATCTTGTGATAGACAATACGAAAAGTAAGCGTTACCACAACCATAATCAAGGACATTTTTGGACTCAGACCATTTTGAGTGTTTAAGTAGGGAAGTCTCAATACCGAATGAAAGTTCAACTTGATATTTGAGCAAAGAATCATATAACTCTGCACGTGTTCTCATACGAATCCCCTTTCATAATTATGAAAAGACAAAACCTTTCTGCAGTAAAGCAACAGAAAGGTTTCATCTAAATCCGTGGCCTATACCATCAACAATTCAGCGCGGCATAATATCACCTCCTCACTCAAGCTTTCAGATGAACAAGGAATTAATAAAACATTTACTCGCCAAATTGAGTAAACCCATTAATATGTAACTATTTTTAGTAATATACCACAATAGGCTATATTTGTCAAGGCCCCTTCTAGTTTTTATCACGCTCGTTTCATAAACTTTGTATCTGACTCTTTTTGAATCCCCCTGCCCCCTTCGGCGGCTTTCCCCCTTTAACAAGGGGGGCTCTGAAGCAATCTTGACAGGTTTCTACCCTTAAGCCTCCCTTGTTGAAGGAGAAAGGCCGAGCGAAGCGAGGCGGGGGGATTCCCGTTACAGGGCAGCCCAAGCGAAAATCTTTATGAGACGGGCGTGTAGTTTTTATCAGGGCAACAGCATTTAAAATCACCAAAACACGGTGATCTTGCAATAGTGGATCCGTAGCGGCGACCTGTGGCCACCGCTACATATACGCTTTTTTTCATCCAAAAAGTAAATGCTGTTGCCATGTAGTTTTTATAGAGTTTTTAAGACTTTAAATAATTGTAAAGTTTACTTCCACTTCCGGGGGGGTGCAAATGGAAGTTAGTGCTACACTATCCTTGTCAGTAGGTGCTTTCTCCTTTAATTTGTAAAGCTTGCCACCGCCTGGACTACCCAGCGGGTATCACGGCTGCTCCCGGAACAGGTGGAGAGGGTGATGACTGTATCCTCCACCGTGGGCGTGATGCCCGTGTCGATGACAGACCGCTCCAGCCCGCAGCGGATGAAGTCCTGTTTTTCCTCCGGCCCTGAAAATTCCCGCTGGTAGGTGGCCGTCGTCAGCCCGGTCTCATAGGCGGCATAGATGTCATACCGCCGTGTGCCGTCCTCATTGGCGAGGTAGACGCTGGGGTTCTCCCGCCAGAAATCAGCGTCCTTGTAGTGCTTCAAGCTGCCGAACATGGTCCCGTTCCGCATCCTGTGTCCGTAGATGAGGGTGTTGAAATCCCCAAGGCAAGCGTCCGTCCGGCAGTCCAGAAAGACCGCCCCCGCCGCGTTCTCCTCGCCGTTCCACGCATGGGTCAGATAGTAGGCATTGTCCCCGCCCTGAAGGAGCGGATAGGAGAGGACGCCCGGTATCGCGATCCAGCCTACCACATCGGCGTTGACCTCTTGCAGCGGGGACAGGTCCATGCCGCTGGGGGCGTCCTCTTTTGCCTCCGCTCCGGGCGCATCCTCCACAAGGGAAGTCATGGCGGGCGGGGCGGGGGACGGCTCCACGGCCTCCGACATATATGCCAGCCGCCCCGCCTCGCTGTAAAGCTGGACTGCCCGCCGGTCCCCGATGTTACGCAGATAAATGAAGAACAGGCACATCGCCATCAGCATGAGGAACAGGACTTCAAAAAATCTCCGTGGGTCGATACGCAAAGCCGCACCTCCTTAAAACAAGCGCAGGGCTGGCTCCACGCGCCAGCCCCACGCTCCATGCTCAGTCAACCGTTGTCTTTTTCCTGTCCCTGATCTCCAGCCAGCCCATGACCGTCAGCCCAGCGAGGGAGGCCATCAGCAGGAGATACCACAGCCCGGAGTCGTCGCCGGTCTGGGGGACATCTGCCACGGGAATGTCCGCAGCAGGCACTTCCTCATCGGGAATCTCCACCAGCGGCACATCCTCCTCCGGGATGTCCTCCACGGGAGGCTCCGCAGGGGGAGTGTCAGGCACTTCGGGGTCCTCCAGGGTTTCAGGGGTCTCCGGCTCCTCCGGCTGTTCCGGGGTGTCCGGCTCCGGGTCGGGATAGGTGTAGTCCTTCTCCCATGTGACCTCCCACTCCCGGTCGTTCTTCTGGACGGTGGTGACGGTCACGGCAGTCTCCGTCCAGCCCCCGATAGTCGTGGTGGTATCCGTCCGGGAGGTCTCGGTGGTGTCCACCTTCCGCTCGGTGGTGCTGGCCGTGTCCGTCACGACTTCGGCGGCGGCCTCGTTCACGGTGAAGTTCAGGGAGACGGACAAGTCCACCGACTGCCTGCCGCTCTCGACGCCCACGAAGGTCTGGGAGGAAAAGACCGGCTCCCCGTCCCCGTCGTAGCCTACCGGCTCGGTGCTGACCTCGGAGGTGAACAGGTACACGCCCTCGCCGATGTTCTGCGTCCCGGTGAGCCGGAGGTCGATGTTCACGCCCTCCGCCAGCTTCAGCCCGGACAGGGTGTAGCTGCCGTCCCCGCTCCGGGGGATAACGCCGTACTGGGTCCCGGAGTCGCCCCCGGCCAGCCGCCGCGTCTCCACGACCTCGCCGCCCACCACCACATGGACCAGGAGGTCGTCGCTCTCTGTATCCGGCATGACGGCAAGGGTGAAGGTCAGGTCGGCCTCATACTTGCCGGTGTCCCCGTCCCGCTGGCCCACGGTCAGGCTGGCGTCAGCGGCGAAGTTGTTCTCGTTGATGAGGGTGTTCTGGTGGGTGGGCGCCTCCGTCTGGGAGACCAGGTAGTCATAGAGCGCCTTTGTCAGCGCCCACTCCCGGTCGTCCAGCTCCCGCCAGTTCTTCCCGCCTACCGCCTGGTAGTAGCTGGTGAAGGGGTCCTCCCGGTCGATCATCATGTCGCCGCTGTTGCCGAAGGTCCAGAGCGCCGCCTGGGTAGCCGCCAGCGCCATGCCGTCCGTGAGATAGGTGTCGAAGCCCCAGGCGGTAGCCAGCCCCCGGTAATCGTCCTTGTCGATCTCGCCGCTGTTGTAGGCGTCCACCAGCATCTTCTTCACGGCGTCCAGGCTCCCGGCCCCCTCGCTGGTCCCCCAGTAGCCGTTCCGGGCGATGGCCCGGATGTGCGCCGCCGCCTCGCTGTCGTAGTACCCGGCGTCCTCCACATTCTCCATGTCATAGCGGAAGCCAGCCTGGGGGCTGACAGCAAAGTCGGCGCAGTACACATAATGCTCGTTCCCGTCCTTGTCCACCAGCACGAACTGGTGGGCCTGCCAGCGGTCGCTGGGGGAGGCTGTGCCGTCCCCGTCCACCTTGACGGCATCCACACGGATGGCGCTCTCCAGACCGTACTTGCCCAGCCACTGGAAGTCGTAGCCCTCTGGGTCAAATTCCGCGCCGTCCTTGTCCGCCCGGTGGTGGAGGTCGGTTTTCTGGTCGGTCTTTCCCACGTCCGGCTCCGCCACATCCGCCTTCACGCCGGTAGTCTCCAGAACGCCATCATTCTCGCCGGCCGTGACATCGCCCATCTCGGCGGTGACGGTGCGGTCACTGGCGGCGATCCGCTTTGTCTCTGTCGTGGTGGTCCTGGTCGTTGTGGTGACAGCGCCGCCCATTGTCTCCGTGAAGGTCACGGTCGTCACCGTCACATCCGTGACCTCGGTGAGGGTGCTGGTGTCCTTCATGCCGCGCAGGGTCTCCACAGCGGTACGGACATTCCCTTCTTTGTCGGTGGTGGTGGTCGTGACCTCATAGCCGGTCAGGGCGCCGTCTGCGTCCCGCAGCTCCGCCACCGTGACAGCCGTGGTCTCCCCGGTCTCCGGGTCGGTGGCCTCGCCCTCGGCGGGTCTGTCGGGCAGGACGGTCTCGGACACCGCCGCCCCGGTGGTGCTGGTCTTTGTGGTGGTGGTCTGGTAGCCCGTGAGGTTGCCGTCACCGTCATAGATGGGGGCCACATCCACCTTTGTCGTCACGCCGTCCGTGTCGGTGAAAGGCTCCTGCGGCTGGGGCATCCCTGGCGGCTCCGCACTGGAAACACCCTCCGGGAGGGTAACGGTGACGGAGGTCTCCTCGGTGGTGGTGGCGGTGAAGCCCACCACGGCCCCATCCTCATCCAGCACATCCTCCACCGTCACGGTCTTGTGGCCGATGCTCTCCCCGGTGCCGGGGTCCGTGATCTCGCTGTCCTCCTCGTCCGGGCGGGCAAGTTGTCCCGCCAGGGCTTCCTTGTCCACTTCCGCCGTCCCAGTGGCGGTGCTGCCGGGGGTCAGGCCCACCGTGATATTGCCGCCGTCCTTGAAAACAGGGTCAATGGCCTCGCTGGAACTGGCGGCGGAGCTGTCCACCGTCTCAAACTCGCCGGGGGTCTCCGTTGTGATGGTCTCGCCCTCCGTCGTTTCGGTCACAGGCTCCTTGTCCTCCACCGTTGTCCCGCTTGCCACCGTCTCGGTGGCAGTGGTCTCATGGCCCGTCTCGCTGCCGCTCTCCTGGATGACGCGGCCCTCCTCGTCCAGCACCGTGGTCTCGGTCGTGACCGCCGCGCCCTCCACCACAGGCTCCTTACCCTCCGGGCTGGCCCAGGTGATCTCGGTGGTGATGGTGGTGGTCCTGCCGTCCTCGCTGGCGGCGGCCTCCGTGGTCTCGGCGGCAAAGGCCGGGACGCTGGACAGGCTCACGCCCATCGCAAAAGCCAGCAGCAGGGACAGCTTTTTACAGAACTTTTTTCGCATAGGCATCTGTTCCTTTCTTTTTCCAAAAATAAAAGACGGCTCCCGCCGCCTTTCTCACACGCCCCCGTCTTACACAGGTTCATCGTCCTCTGCGTCAAAATCGCTCCCGTCCTCATCGTCAGCCCCGATGTCCTCCGGGAGGCCGTAGTCCTCGTCATCATCCAGATAATCCGCGTCCGGGTCGGGCTTTGCCTGCTCCTTCTTCCCGCCGCCCTTGAAGAACTTGGTATAGGCGAAGAAGCCGCCTCCGCCCAGGAGCGCCAGCACAAGGACCAGTACGGGCAGGGGGGCCACCTTTGCGGCGGGCTTGGCCTCATCCGGCTTGTCCTCACCGTCCCCGTCCTCCGGCTCCTGGGTCTCAGCGGGCAGCTGGACCTCCGGCTCCGGCTTGGTGTATTTCGCCGCCGTGTCCTCATCCATCAGGGCCAGCAGGTCCGCCTCGTCCACCAGGTTCAGGAAGTGGACGGTCTGCTCCCCCTCATCATCCCGGTCGATGATGAGATAGAAGGTGTTCCCGGCCTTTGTCACCAGCGTGATGAACTGCTTGCCGGAGCCGTCCGCATGGGCCTCGTCATAGTCGTCCACCAGCGTCAGGTTGCCGTCCGGGGTGAGGGCGGCGGAGGGAGGCTCTGCCGTGTCGGTATTGCCCATGCTCATCATCAGCAGGAGCATCATCATCAGGGTGTCCTCGTCAATGCCGCTGCCGGTGGGAGGTTCGTCCTGCCCGTCATCCGTGGGCGGGGCGGTGGGGGCCTCCTGTTCCGTCACATCCAGATAGTCCTTGTAGACATACCCGGTGGCCTCCGGGACAACGACCTGATACCAGTCGCCGCTCTCGCCGATGACCTCCACCTCGGTCCCCCGGAGCAGATGGCCGATCACCGAATGTTCTATGCCGGAGCCGGAGCGGAGGTTCAGGTAGGTGTCGCTGCGGACATTGACTGTGCCGACAGTGACGGTCTCTGTCTCCGGCTCGGTATCGGTGTCCCCACCGGCATCACCGCCCATCAGGGCCTCCATGATCTGCTCCAGCCCCTGAGCGGAAAAGGTGATCTTCCCATCCTCACCGATAGCCACGCCCTCCGGCAGGACGACCTTTGTTCCAAGGGTAACGCCGTCAGGCAGGGCGGGGCTGCCGTCCTCCGAAGCGTCCCCGGCAGTCTCATCCGTTTCAGCGGGGGCAGTCTCCACGGCCTCCGTCTCTGTAGCCCCGCTGGTGGGGGGCGGGGCGCCCTCCGCCGCGAAGCAAACGGCGGAGAGGTTGCCCATCATCAGAACGCCAGCCAGAAGGCCGGCGATCATGCTCTTAAATTTCATCCTGTTCATCCTCCTTGATCTCAGAAGTATTGTTGTCACGGCCAGCCTGCATACCCGGCGCACCCGCCCCCGGCATGGCGGCCGGGGAGGGGAACATCCCGCCTTGCAGAGCTTTCAGGACCGCCGCAAGCTGGTCCGGGGTCAGGTTCTGCGCCCGCACCATCTCATGGATCTCCGTGTTCTCCTGCTGGATATACTTCTGGCAAAGTTCCTTGTACCGGGCGTCCCACAGGTCGCGCTTTTCCTTTGCGCGGTCACGGTCCGCCCCGATCTTGTCCAGTCTCTCGCTCATTTTCGCTCCTTTTGGTTGTACCTGAAATGCTTTGGGGCATGGACAGGCCGTTACTGTTCCATATCCATGCCTGGGGCTTTCCGTTCCTTTTTCATTTCAGGGGGTTTCCGTGTTGCCGCCGCCTTTCTGTCTGCGAGGTCCTTTATCACTGATGTCCGCCCTGCGTCCTCCTTCTCCGGCGCAAAAGCCTCCCGTTCCTGGGCGTCGTACAGCGCCTGCAAGCGGCCCTCCGCCGATGTGAGCATATCTTGCAGGATGGCTATCCGCTCCTCCATGCGGTCAGATGCGTCGCTTGCGCCGCCTGTCTCCAGCATGAAGCGTTCCAGCCGGTCCTTTTCGCCGCCGATATACTGCTCCAGTTCCTCGCACTCCGCCATCAGGCTCCCGATAGTCTCGCTGGGATATGCTTCGGATGGCTGGCTCTGGTCTTTCCCTTTCTCATCCACCTTGTTCCTCACCTCCCTTTGGTCTTGTTGTTCTGGGCAGTGTCACCTGATGCGCCCAAAGCACAGGAAATGGCTCTGCCAATAGCTGCTCTCGGTGCTGGCGTAGGAGATGGGATTTCCGCAGTGGATCATCATCCCATCGCCCACATAGATGCCCACATGGGTGGCGTCGCTGGGGTCCGGGGCGTCGTAGGTGTGGTGGAAGAAGATCAGGTCTCCCGGCTTCGCCTGGTCGGGCGGGATAATGTCGCATATCCCTTTCAGCCCCTTGGCCCCCAGCCGCCCCACGCTCCAGCCGTTGCCGCTGTGGTTGATGACCCACGACACGAAGCCGGAACAGTCAAAGGAAGTGGACGGATTGGAACCGCCCCACACATAGGGGTAGCCCAGATACTTCTCCGCCTCGGTTATCATCCTGCGGAATCTCTCATCGGTCAGCGCCTCGCCGGGGATGTCATAGTCCGTGTACTCCCCGCCGGACACGCCGTACACATCCTCGCCGAACAGCTCCGAACGGTTGCCGCTGGTGGTCATCAGAACATCGTAGCGGTCGGCCTGCTCTGTTGTCAGCCCGGAGGCCCGGATCACGGCCCCCAGCCCCTTGTTGGTCAGCTTCACATTGAGGATATGATAGTTGTATGGCACTTCCACATCGTAGTCGTTGCCCTCGCTGTCCGTCCTTGTTTCTGTGCGGTAGCGGACCTCCACCTCCGGCGTGAGGGTGAGGGTGTACTGCTGGGCGAACAGGCTTTGCAGGGTGCTTTGTACCTCCGCCCTGGTGTAGTCCTCGAACAGGACGGTCAGGTAGGAGGCCAGCTCATAGGGATTGTGGCCGATCTCCGCCAGGTCATAACGATACTCGTCATAGCCGGGGTGGGTGCTTTCGATATTGCTTATCTGGTTGTCCAGGGCAGTCTCCAGAGCGGAGTAGTCCGCATCCGTTCCCGTGATGTCAGCGTCCTCCGCCGTGTAGGAGGTCCCCAGCACCGCATTCCCGCTCCCGGCGAACATGGCGGTGCAGGAGGAAAACATCCCGGCGATGAGCATCACCAGAAGCCCCAGGGCGCCAACGATGAGGATGGCCTTGGGATGCTCCTTCACGAACTCGATCCCCTTGTCCACCACCGACTTCGTTCCCTCGGCGGTCTTTTTGCCGCCCTTCGCCGCCCCGGATGCCCCGGCCCTGCCGCTGGCCCTGGCCTCCATATACCGCTTTTTCAGTTCCTGCTTCTGCCGCCACCTGGAGATGGGGTTGGAGGAGGGGCTGGGGTCATTGTGGCGCTCCCGCTGGTACAGGGCCTCCACATTGGCGTTGTCCGACTTCCGCTCCAGCCTTGCTGCCTTGTCGTACTGTTTCAGCTTGTGGCTGTAATGGCGGTTGTTCACGATGTTCCCGGCGTTCCGCACCGTGGACTCCCCGCTTTGCAGGGCGTCCGCGCCGGAGTTGCCCTCGCCCTCGTTGTCCGAACGCCCCACGGCGTCCCGGACGGTGTTCCTTGCCGCATGGAGGGCGGCGGCGGGGGCGTTGACCGCTGCCCGGCCACCCGCTCCCGGCTTCTGGGCGGTGACTTCCGTCACTTCGATGCGGAGCTTGCCCCTTGCGGCTTTCGTGGACTGCCGTTCCGGGCGGAGCTTATCCGAAAGGCGCTCCGCGGTGGTCTCCACCTTGCCGCCCCTGGCGGTGGTACGGGGTTTTCTCCTGGAGGGGGCCTTCTCCTTTTCCCGGTCCGCCTTGGAGGACCGCCGGGACTGGTGGAGCTTATCCGACAGCCGCTCATCCACGGCCTCGGCCCTGCCGCTGTCACGGGTGATACGCACACGCCTCTTTGTCGGGAGCTTCTCATTCGCCCGGTCCGCTTTATCGGCGGCCTTGTCCGCCTTTTTCGCCGCCCTGCGGATGTCCCGGTCAGAAAGCTCATCCTCCGTAAAATGGAGGCGGCGCGCCTTATCAGCCATTGTCCACCTCCCGCTTCCTGACCTCCGTCAGCTTGGTCGTCATGATCTTGTAGAGTTCCAGGTCGGTGGGGAAACGGTCCACGAAGGGCAGGATGACATTGCCGAAAAACAGCAGCCCCTCACCCTCGCCGGAGTGGGTCACATAGGAGAGCTGGTGGGGCGAAATGTTGAGCTGCTTCGCCAGGATGGCGCGGTCCCCCGCCGCCTGGTTGAGCATGATGATGAAGTCGCTGTTCTCAAAGATGTTCTCCACTTCCCGGCTGGAGAGCAGGTCCTTCACATTCTGGGTGATGCCGGTGGGGATGCCTCCCCATTTGCGGAACCGTTTCCAAATCTCCACGGAGTAGGCCGCCGTCTGCTCCTCCTTCAGGAGCAGATGGAACTCGTCCATGAAATACCGGGTGGCCTTGCCCGCGCTGCGGTTCTGGGTCACGCGCCCCCACACCTGATCCTGCACCACCAGCATCCCGATCTTCTTCATCTGCTTGCCCAGGTCCTTGATGTCAAAGCAGACGATGCGGTTGGTGATGTCCACATTAGTGCGGTGGTTGAAGATGTTCAGGGAGCCGGTGACATAAATTTCAAGGGCGGTCGCCACATGGCGGGCCTCCTTCTCCTCCTGCTTTAAGAGCGCCTCGTAGAGGTCCTGCAAGAGGGGCATATTCTCCGGCCTGGGGTCCTCGAAATACTTCTGGTATATCTGGTGGACGCAGCGGTCGATGACCGTTTTCTCCACCGGCTGGAGGCCCTCCTTGCCGCCTACCACCAGCTCGCACAGGGAGAGGATGAAGTCGGCTTTCAGGGCCACGGGGTTGTCCTCCTCGGAGTAGTTCAGGTTGATGTCCATCGGGTTGACATACTGGCTGCTGGACGGGCTGATCCTGATGATCTGCCCGCCGAACCGCTCCACCAGCGGCGCGTACTCCGCCTCCGGGTCGCAGATGATGACATCATCGTCCGATACCAAAAAGGCGTTGGCGATCTCCCGCTTGGCGGCGAAGGACTTGCCGGAGCCGGGAGTGCCAAGGATTAACCCGTTGGGGTTTTTAAGAGCCTTCCTGTCCACCATAATGAGGTTGTTGGAAAGGGCGTTCAGGCCGTAGTAGAGGGACTCCTTCCGGTCCTGAAACAGCTCCTGCGTGGTGAACGGGATGAAGATGGCGGTGGAGCTGGTGGTAAGGCCCCGCTGTATCTCGATGAGGTTCTGCGCCAGCGGCAGGGAGGACATCAGCCCCTGCTCCTGCTGGAAGTCCAGCCGCCGCAGGACGCAGTTGTGCTTCTGGGCGATGCTCTGGGACTGGAACACATTGGTCTCCAGCTCCTGCTCGGTGCGCCCGGTGTTCATCACCAGGAACGTCACCATGAACATCCGCTCGTTCTGGCTCTGCAATTCCTTCAAGAGCGCCTTGGCGTCCCTGCCGTAGGTAGCGAGGTCGGAGGGGATGATGTCGATGTCGTACCCGGCGCGGACGGCCTTCTTCTGTTCCTCGATCTTGCTGCGGTCCAGCTCCGTGATGGTGTGCTTCACCGTCTTGATGGCCTTGTTCTGGTCGATGGACTGGATGTGCATGGTGACGATCTGGCTGGAGTCGATGTCCAGGATGTCCGCCAGCATACGGTCGCTGATGTCCGAGGCCGTGATGGACAGGAACGACAGGGCGCCGTACATACCGCCCACCTGGAAGGTGCGCCGGCCGTTGAAGGCAAAGGCGGCGGGGGCGATGAAGTCCTTGACGGAAAGCCCAGACTCCACCAGCCACTTCCACTCAAAGGCGAAGGGCTCACGCTCCCCCATGTGGAACATGGAGTGCATCAGGCGCAGGCGCTCCTTCCCGTTCAGTACGGAGGCGGCCACGCCGATGCGCTTGAAGTTGTTGAGCAGGTCCGTCTCCACATGGTCCAGCCGGGGCTTCGCCTGCCGCATGGAGGCCGCCTCGATGCCGAAGGTCAGGTACTTGGCTTTTGTCAGGCCGTTGTTGCCCCTGGCGAGCTGGCTTTTCAGCATCTGGCTGTACTCCGCCCGGACGCTGTCAAAGGCGTCCCCAGCGGGCGGGATGCGGACGGACTTCTCGAAGCTCTCCGCGTCGGTCGCCATGTTCATGAAGGACAGCTCGAAACGGATGGAGCTGTCGAAGAAGTTGAGGAAGCTGCACCACTCCTCAAAGATAGCCGTCTTGTCCTCCTGCTGGGCGAGCTGGTAGTTGATGTCGTTGAACTGGACGGTCTTGGTGTAGTAGTTGTCGGTGACACGGCAGATGCCGTCCGGGAACATCCGCTGGAACGGGATGGACTGCTGGGCGGTGCGGGGAGTGCCGTCATCCCTGCGGGCCTTCTCGATGATGGCCCTGACCTGCTGCTTTTCCGCTTTTGTCAGGCTTGCGGGGAGAGCGGCTGGCTCCGCTTTCCCGCGCCCGTTTTTCCGCGTTTTGAACAATGGCCTGTACCTCCTTTTCCACTTGGTCCTGCCGCATGAGGGCAGAGTAATAGTTGTTGGTCGCATAGGGACGGACCTTCGGGCGGATGAATTTCGCCTGGATGAAATGCCGCGCCACCGCCTCCAGCGGCTGGCCGTCCTTCTCGTACATGGCGAGGAAGAACAGCGGGAGCATGAGGACGATCATCCCCATGACGGCGAGGCTGGTGTTGCCGGAGCGTTTCATCAGGAAGAACGCAGGGACGCCGATGAGCGCCGCCGCGCCGAAGCAGACGAGCTGCCGCTTCGTCAGCCCAAAGAACACCTTGGTCTTTACCCGCGTCAGGTCGCGGGGGATGGAAATATACGCTGCCATGATGACCTCCTTTCCCGGTCAGTGGGCGTTCAGTACGCTTCGGGCAAGGCCCCCGGTCTTGAACAGGGTGAACACCAGCAGGACCGTGTACCCCACCACGCCCCAGAGGGAGCCGACTATATCCGAAGTGAACGAGATGGACTGTATCAGCACAGCGTAGATGCCGACACAGATGATGATGAGGAAGCCCTGGAAACCCAGGGCGAACAGAGAACGGAGGTAGTTCTGCCCGGTCTGGCTCTGTTCCCGGTTGCCGAAGGTGGACAGCGGGATGGGCGCGAGGCTCGTCATCAAATACACCTCTATCATACGGCCGTAGACGATGACGAAGATCACGATGGAGAGTATCCAGAGGGTGAGCTGTATCACGAAGCTCATCAGGTAGATGCCCAAAAGCGTACCCACGCCGTAGGTCGAGAGCGTGGCCTCCATCGCGGCGATGGCCTCATCGCTGACCGATGTGGACGCGCCGATGATGCCCCCGCTCTGGGAGATCACGCTCTGGCAGACATCAAAGACCGCCATCACGATATTGAAGCAGTTGGAGATGAGCGTGACGGCCACGAAGGTCTTGAATATCCACTTGAAGATGATCCAGGTCTCGAAATTTGCTAAGTTGTTATGCTCGATGATGAGCTGTATCAGCTCGTAACAGGCAATGAAGGTGAGGATCAGCCCCGCTATGGGGAGGATGACCGACTCCGATACATTCCGTATCATGGAGAAGATGCCCGGTGAGAAGTTCGCCGGGGTCATGCCCACATCGGCGGCGATCTCCCCCACACGGGAGTTGACCGAATCGAAAACGCCCGTGAGATTGCCCATTATCCCGCTGATAAGCAGCTCTTTGAGCCAGTCCGCTATCGCGTCAAGAATACTGCCCAAATTGATTACCTTGTCCTTTCATCTGGGGTAGGCCGGGCGGCGGCTGCGCGCCGCCCGGCCCTGGTTACAGCGGGCCTTGTCCTGTGTCCGTATCAGACGGTGAACAGCCCGGACAGCAGGGGGACCAGGGTGATGCCGAT
>UMGD01000269.1_pt1 | contig 47183 bp, 44 predicted proteins | sample 1965201 | NCBI WGS metagenome assembly UMGD01 (sample SAMEA4836066, study PRJEB28245) | human gut metagenome | biome: gut microbiome; material: fecal sample | place: Denmark | collected 2008 | reverse complement strand
TTATAGTGTTTTGATATCGTAGCTTGTATTTATTTTATTTTTATTGTGTTGTAATAATCTTTAATGATTATTTAACAATAGAGCGCTCATTAAATTTTTCGAAAGGGGGATTAATTATGTTTTATATTAAAAGAAAAGGCAGCGGATAGCGGAGCTTATAGAAGTTTCACTAATCAAAAAATAAAGTCAAAAATGGAGGATTATATGTGAGCAAAATATTATCGAAAATTATAACAGGAATTATGGCATTAATGCTGATAGTATCAGCAGGAGTAAAGGTAAGTGCTAATAATTGTGGAGATACTTATGATACCGCGTATTTAGATGATGCGGGAGGAACTACAGAGTATTATACTAAAGGCAGATATAAGGCTGATTACTCTAAGGGATATGCAAGAAATATAGAATCATCATTTAATGGTGATACATATTTTACGCTTGTGGCAAGCGACGGAGATGGCAGTTATAATCATTATGAGGATTTTAAGCTGTTTTCATATGGGATAGAACCGGGAGAAAGAGCATACCTTACAAATTATGTAAAGGAAAGTGGTTATAATTATGCAGCAATGAAGGTGGAACCGGGAGTTGCAAGTTATATGGAAACACGTTTTGCATGGAGCCCTGATAATTGTTCAGGCTATTAAATTAAGTCAAAAATGGAAGAGAGTGTGAAAAATCATGTTGATACGATGATTTTTAACACAGTTATTTGTTGCTGAGCATAAACAAATAGCATTTATGGCAGAAGAGAAATCGCCTATGCGAATTTCTCTTCGCCTTTTCGCAACAAAGCTGCTCAAGATATGGAGGGTAAGATGACATTCAAAAATAAAGTGGTATCTGTTGTGGTTGTGGTTGTTTTGTTAGTGGCAGTTATTATAGCTTACAGGAAGGGGATGCTGAATGTATCTTCAGGCGCAGAGACAGGTATTAATCAGAACTTATCTAATGAGCCTTTATTAAAAGAGCCTGAAAAACAGACTTCGGACAAAATGATATTGTTAAATAAAGGTGAAGAGGGAATATATGAAGATCTTAAAATGGATGCAAAAGGAAACGTAAGAGATGTTAGTTTAAGATATAAGTTTAAATTTATAGATTATGATATATCAAAAGAAAAACCGGCAGGAATAGATATTAACTTTTATAAAGATGGAGAGGAAGAGGTTGATTCCGAGGGCCGGTTTACAGACGATACCTATTACATAACGGTTAATTATGAAGTTACTAACTTAAAGGAGGAAGGTTGGGATGATGATAATTTTTATCCGCAAAATTTTAGTATAGGGTATTATGATGACAATGGTTATACAGCGGTAGGTGAACCGAGAGGATTTACTGTTGACGACAATGAATATATAATAGGAGGAGTTCCGTTAGACAGAGATGAGAGCGCTGTAATTAGGTGCTGTTATTGTATAAAGCAGGATATTATTGATAAGGGGAATATTGCGGTTGAGGCAAAAGTGAGAGGGCAGAATAAGGCTGTAAAGATGCCATATTTTGTTTTGAATTTTGATGAGGTGGTTGAATGAAGACGTTAATAAAAAATGAGCTTGATAGGTCGTTAAAAAATAAATGGTTTTATATAACAATTCTGTTTAGCACAGCTATTGTTTTTTATGAAATGTGGGTAAATATAATTCCTGTCAGGGAATCAATGGATATCTATATCGGTACTCCTGATTATCCGATACCTAATGCATATGGTAGGTGGATGGAGGTATGGAATAGTAAGGCATCCCAATTGTTGCACTTTATATTTCCGCTGCTTGCATGCATTCCTTATGCTATGACAATATACACAGACGTAGAGTCTAAATATTTTTATAATATTATTGTCCGGGTGGATAAAAAGCAGTATTTCTTATCAAAGCTGTTTACGCAGTTCATGACAGGATTTTTAATAGTTATATTTCCGCTCATGTTGTCATTTGTGCTCACGTTGGCAATTTTACCGATGGGAGTTCCTCTTCCGTCAATGAATTATGCTATGGGACCGTTAGATATATTTTCAGTATCTTTTTATAAAAATCCGTTTTTAACATATATTGTTGTGATTATATTGGAAGCCATATTATTTGGGATAATCAGCTGCCTTTCGTATACATTTGCGTATTTATTAAAAAATGGAATTATGGTTATGATTTCTGCATTTACGGTCTACTTTTTTGAAAGCGTAATTTCTCCGCTTATTGGAAACAGATATACAATGATTTTAGGTTCATATGTTGCAGATTTAAAAAAGGAAGCTGCAATAACACTTCTGATAGAAGTTGCTGTTATCATTGTAATAGTTGTAATTACATATTATCTGCGTTCAAATGCAAAAAATGAGTTATAAAGGCATTTTAAGAAAAGGGGGTTTTATTGTGAAGAAAAAAGTTATATGTATAATTTCGGCTGTTTTGATGTTAGCGTTGGTATGTTCAATTATAGCGGCAAATGTCATATATGGAAAATATATGCAGCCGAGCGAATTAGCGATGGACGAAAGCTATGAAGGCAAAGGCTATACGATTAAGTTTGATAAATATGAACTTGTTGATGGAAGCAATATAAATAAGCTTTATGATAATCAGATTACTGCGAAGAAATATGAAAAACTTCTGGAGGGTATCGGAAAGATTATATTAATATATGCCACGATAAAGGTTACGGATGTTGATGCAATGAGCGGAGAGTGGTTTACGGATTATCAGTTGATAGCAGATAATACATGGGGAAATCCGGCAGAGTATTTTTTGATAGGTACATTTGAGGGACAGAACTTAAGTAAAAAGCAATACGAGAACGGACATGAATATGAAGTTATTATTCCATTTACTGTAGACAGGATTCAGGTAACTGAAAAAGACATGGAAAATATAGATAATTGGAAATTTTTAATAATATGGAGTCAAAATCCTGTAGTATATACGAGATTATATTAATTATTGTGGGGATGAGCTTATGGCATTTTTTAGATATTTTGTAAACAGATACGAAAAAGAAAATGCGTCGATATATAAAATGGTAATCGTATTAAGCACTGTTGCGATATGTATACCGATATATGCCAGATATAATATTAAATTTTATGTCGGTGGCTGTGCTAAAGATGCATTGTTTGCAATGATGGAAAGAATTTCATTTTTTTTGCTGGAATTAATATGTGTTTTTATTTTTATCAGACTTTCATCAAAGGACAGTAATCAGAATATTGTTGTAAGATATGCGGGTAAAAGAAGAATATGGACGTATCAGAGTATAGCCGCTTTTATTTATTCAATGGAATGTGTGCTGTTAATTTATTTTACGGCAATTATAACCGGATATATTTTTTTCGGAGCATATGATAAATGGCATTTGGAGGGGAGCTGTTTTTATACCATGGCTATGAAAAGGAAATATCCTTTAGAATTACCTTTATCAGAGTTTGAAATGTATTTTTTAATTTTGAGTGTTAAGATAATTATAATGAGTATTATCAATAATATTGCATTAGTGCTTGATTATATGTTAAATGGTAAAAGAATAGTTGTATTGGTTACGGTTGTAATCTGTGCTTTGGATTATTTGGGGGTCGGAGGAGAGAGAAACCGTTTTGACATATATTTTTACGATTTATACAGTATAAATTCCTGTATTCAGAAGCTTGTATCAGCAGCGTTGATTACAGTTGCGCTTTTTTTAGTGGGATTATATATTTCAAAATACAGAGAATATTATAATAAGCAGGAGCATACACAGTGAGAGGGGAGTGTATTTAATGAAATTTTTAAGGATTATGAAAGAAGATATAAAAAGAGCCTTTTATAATAACAGATACAGATTTCTAATGGCATTTTTGTTTATTCTGGCATTGGTTCTTGTTTCTACTAATATCTGTAATGCCATGTATTTAAGGAATCCGGAGTTAGGTAAAATGAATTTTATTGATTACATATTTTATCTTACATGTGGGATGGAACCGGTGCTTCCTGAAAATATGGATGAAGTAACTATACCTTTCGTGTGGATGGCAGTGCAATTTTTATGTTGTTTGGTCACGCTTGACTATGTCTATGGAGATCAGAAATCTTTTGGAAAAGATATTCTTATAAGAACAAAAAGCCGTGTTCAGTGGTGGATTAGCAAGTGTGTGTGCATAACGCTGATGACAATGGCTGTATATATTATAATGTATACTATTTCGTTTATAGTGTCGCTGATTAACTATGGCGTGTCAGGGGAACTGCATCTTGATTTGCTAAGAAGTATATGTTTGCTGCGAAACAGCTATATTTATTCTCATGAGATGAGTGTGTTTTTGTTAACAGTGCCGATATTATTTTCTGTCTGTATATCACTTTTGCAGATGGCAATATCACAGTTTACAGGTCCTATTTTCAGTCTTGTAATTGTTCTTTCAACAGATATTTTGTCAGTATTTACAAACAATAAATATTTGTGGGGAAATTGGAGTATGATTTTAAGAAGTGATATATGTATAGAAAACGGAATCAGTGCAGGCTTTGCCATTGCCGCAAGTCTGATTACGGGAGTGATAGGAGTGATTATCGGCGGTTTTAAATTTTATAAAAGAGATATTTTATAAAAATAATTATAATAAAAATGTTTGGAGGCAGGCAGATGTATATTAAATTAGAGAATGTATCTAAAAAAATAAAAAAAGCGACAATACTTGATAATATCAGTCTTACCATGGAGGGTGGACATGTATATGGTTTGAAAGGGAAGAACGGTTCGGGAAAAACGATGCTTATGCGGGCTATATGTGGTCTTATAAATACTGAAGGAACGGTTGATATTAACGGAAAAGTATTAGGCAAGGATATTTCATTTCCTGAGAGTATAGGAGTGCTTATTGAAAATCCGGCTTTTGTAAGTAATTATACCGGATTTAAGAATTTAAAGGTATTGGCATCAATTCAGAACCGTATAGGAGAAAGTGAAATAAAAAATGCGTTGGAACAGGTAGGGCTTGATCCTGATGATAAAAGAACATTTAGAAAGTATTCGTTGGGCATGAAGCAAAAGCTGGGAATAGCTGCTGCATTTATGGAAAATCCCGAGATAATTATTCTTGATGAACCGATTAATGCGTTAGATGAAGCAGGCGCCAGACAGGTTCATGAAATTCTTGAGGAACATAAAAAGCGCGGTGCTATTATAATTATTGCATGTCATGATAAAGAAGAGCTTGAGATGCTTTCAGATGAAATTATTGAGATTAGCGAAGGCAGGATAGTGAATAAGTAATAAATTATGAATAGTAAGATTAGGGGGTCAAAACAGATTATGATTACACGGATTGTTTCGTGCTTCACACTGCAACAATCCTGACCAACCTTCGTATTATGCGCTGGTTTTGGGGCATGTCCCAAGGTCATTCACCTATTATTGTGCAAGCACAAGTGGGTGAATGACCTTTTTGACACTGTAATCATAATAAATAATAAAAAAGTGACGTTATATTTATGTTATATTAAGACACTTTTTTTAAACTCTGCCATTTGCTGTTTAATCGAAAGATTTTGTAACATACGTAAATATAGCCTGTAATAGCCATTAAAGCAGATTTCATTTTATTAAGCATACTTTAGATTTTCCTCACAAGATTATTTATGCTGGAAAGATGCGCATACAGTTTCACATGAAGAAGATGCACAAACACCTGAAATACTGATGTGGTCGGCACTGCACACTTTATCTTCATTAAAGACGCAGTTAGTTGCATCACAGGCTACACTTAAGATTGTTTTAGGTGATTCATTTAAGTTCTGTGGAGACTCACGGTCTAACTCATAAAAGCTTTCGCAGCATGTGTCGTCACATCTGCATGCATTTTCACCCTGAACCTGAATTGAATTTAAGCAGCAGCAGTTATCCTTATTGTGAGTACAAGAGTTTACGTTACATCCTAAAGTTGTCATTTTGATACCTCCGTTTTAGATTTTTATAATAACCTTTTGACACTGTAATCAAAAAAGCATGCCTAAAGTTTAATAAACTTTAGACATGCATAGTGTTGCCATAATATCATAAAAATATGACATTAGTTATAAAAAATTGTATTATTTAATTATATAATTTGAACGATAGTTTATTTTCCGCACCGCTGTAATATCTGAATATTACCTTTGCAAGAATTTTATCGCGGGAAACATAAGTGTTGGTCCACATTCTTGAATCAAAAGAGCCATTTCGGTTGTCGCCCATCATAAAATAGCAGTCTTCGGGAACTATATAAGTACGGGAAGCGATATTTCCAGTCATCGGCTCATATAAGTAAGGTTCGTCGATAGCTTCACCATTGACATATACTATATTATTTTCAATCTGTATAACGTCTCCTGGAACACCTATGATACGTTTAACGTAGTTTTCTTTTTCATTATCGGGATATTTAAAAATAACTATATCACCGCGTTTTGGATCACTGAAAAGGTATGACAGACGAAAACCTATCAGCCTGTCACCTTCCATTATAGTGCTTATCATAGAGCCGGTGGGAACCTGTGCATTCATAATGACAAAGTGACTGAAAAGAAATGCAATAATACAGGCTGATAAAAATATTTTTATATTGCTGATTAGCTCAGCTTTTAATGAGCTTTTTTCAGATTGTTTGACTTCCTGCTCTTTATCGTAATCTTCGTCATATTCAAAATAAATGTCATCGGAATCATTATTGTCATCTGTCAAAAATTCTATACCGTCATCTTCTTCGTCTTCTAAATTCAAATCATGTATATCATATAGGTTATTGTAGTTAGTCGTATCTTTAGTTGAATTATCATTATTGTTGACTGACATAAAAAACCTCATTTCGTTTATTTATTAAAAAGAGACTCTAAACAGTTTAGAGCCTCTTTTATAATACGATAATTGTAATTATTTAGCAAGTAATTCCATGATTTTATTGCTTCTTGCAATAAAGTCTGTCATCTGTTCAGGTGTGAGTGGTGCATGGCTTAATAATGCAAGATCATATAGCTGGGCACAGATAAGAGGTGTATTTTCACCGTCAGGGTTATCTAAAATGTATTGTACAAGGTTATTGTTTGCATTAAGTACAAGAGTAGTACCTTTGCCTGCAAACATTGAAGGATCCATTCCGTACATATTGTACATTTTCATCATATCCTGCATTCTGCGGTCCTGTTCAGACATGGTTATCATAGAAGATATTGCAGGATTTTTAAGCTTTGCAACTTCAATCTGAAGCTGGTCATTATTTAAAGCTTTTTTGAAAGTTTCTGTGAGTTTTTCAGATAAATCCTTTAACTCGTCCTCAGGAATATCTTCCTTGAAGCTGCTGCTTAGTTCAGCGTCAATTCTTGCAAATTTGATATTTTCATTCTTTGCTTCCAAATGAGTTATGAAAGGCTGGTCAATGTTATGTGTAAGAAGTACAGCGTCAAGTCCTTCCTCCTTAAACATATTAATGTACTGGCTTTGTTCAGTCTCATCAGTTACATAAAATACTGTATTTTCATGTTTTTCCTTACCTGCTTCAAGATATTCCTTAAGTGTAAGGTATTTACCGTCAAGATTTTTAAATATGATATAGTCATTCATTTTTTCGGCAAATTTTTCATCCTTTAAGCAGCCGAATTTGATGAATGGGTTGATATCATCCCAGTATTTTTCGTAATTTTCTTTATCTGTCTTGCACATGCCTGAGAGCTTGTCACCGACTTTTTTAGTGATATACTCAGAAATCTTTTTAACAAATCCGTCATTTTGTAAAGCACTTCTTGATACGTTAAGAGGAAGATCAGGACAGTCAATTACGCCTTTAAGCAAAAGAAGAAATTCAGGTATTACTTCTTTTATATTATCAGCGACAAACACCTGATTGTTATATAACTTGATTGTACCCTCGATAGATTCGTATTCCGTATTTATTTTAGGGAAATACAATATGCCTTTTAAGTTAAACGGATAGTCCATATTAAGGTGAATCCAGAATAAAGGCTCTTTAAAGTCGTGGAATACTTTGCGGTAAAAATCCTTGTATTCATCTTCGCTGCATTCATTAGGGTGCTTTGTCCACAATGGATGTATGTCATTTAAAGGAGCCGGTTCATCAGCCTTTTTTTCAGTATCATTATTATCTTCATTGTCTGTTGTGTTATCAGTGTTTTCAGCTTCTGTAGTGACGTTATCATTCTTATTTGCATCATTATCTTTATCTGAGCTGTTATTATCAGCCTTAGGGGCATCCTCGTTAGTTAAATAAATTTCAACAGGCATGAAAGAGCAGTATTTTGAAATGACTTCTCTTGCTTTGTATTCATTTGCAAATTCATAACTGTTTTCGTTAAGATAAAGAGTAATTTCTGTTCCCGGTGTTGCTTTTGAGCTTTCCTGCATGTCATACTCAGTACCGCCGTTGCATGACCAGAAAACAGGAGCAGAACCTTCTTTGTAAGATAAAGTATCTATTGTAACTTTATCGGCAACCATGAATGCTGAATAAAAGCCTAAACCAAAATGACCTATTATCTGGTCTTCGTTTGTCTTATCCTTGTATTTTTCAAGGAATGCTTCGGCACCTGAGAAGGCAATCTGGTTAATATATTCGTTAACCTCATCCTTAGTCATACCAATACCATTATCAATGATTTTGACAGTTTTCTTTTCAGGACTTACAAGAACCTCGATTTTGTATTTTATATCATCAGGAGCTTCATATTCGCCGATTAAATCAAGTTTCTTTAACTTAGTTATTGCATCACATGCGTTAGAAATTAATTCTCTGTAGAAGATGTCATGGTCGGAATACATCCATTTTTTTATTATAGGAAAAATATTCTGACTGTTGATTGATAGATTACCATGTTCATTTATCATAATTACTTACCTCGCTTAAAAATATCTTTTGAATGTAATGTAATACAGTAAAATTAATAAGTCAAGAGAAAATTAGCACTCATAAATAATGAGTGCTAACAAAAAGCGTCTTAAAGCCTACAAATACTTGATTTTCGTTAAATATTAAAAATAAATAAACTTATACAAACAGTTACATTTCTTCAAAATCTATAGAATTATCGGATAAAAATAATTTTACATATTTGTCAAATGAGTGTTCAAGCGTTTTATCCATTGTAAATACGCTGAGTGATGTGCCTGTTATGATAGTAAGACCGTCATCACAGTATTTTATGTTAAGGAAAAGTCCTTTTATGTCTGCAGGCTCAAAATTAAGAGAAGATATATCAATAATATTTAACATATCTTGTTTTGACAAAAGAAATATCACTTTCAAATTAGTAGGAACTTTGTTTCCCTTAATAATATTAAAGCAGAATGGTTTTATCTGCGACCATTTTGAGTAGGTTTCGTCGTCAAGACAGGCGCGTTCTTCATCCGTATAAAACGATTTATTAATGGTACCGTCTATGGTAAAGGTGTTGGAGGTTGATACCAGAGCTTCGGAGAGTAAAAAATTATCAAAAGTATTTTTTATAAGCAGATGGGACATGAATGTCTTTATATCTTTTATTTTTAATGAAATCATGTAATTGCAGCCTTTCTTTACAGATAAATTTTAAATATACGATTGCGGGAGTGCAAGGCACGAAACAATCTGTGTAATAATAATTGGGGCGTGTTGACACCATAATTATTATTATAATACGTATTATATAAAAATACAACTAAAACTAAAAAATAAAAAGTTAAGATATCTTTTTTACGATTTTTTGTACGATGTCAGTAAATTTAAAAAGTATTACGGATATAATACAGAGAATTACAATGGACATTGAAACCCAATCCATCTTAAATATCTGGCTTCCGTAAATAATAAGATAGCCAAGACCAGCTCGTGCAGCGAGAAATTCACCGATAATTACGCCAACGAGACATAATCCTATATTTACTTTCATATTACTCATAATAGTGTTTAATGAAGCTGGAAACACAAGTTTTGTAAGAATTTTAAATCTGCTTGCACCGAAAGTTTTCATTAATTTTATTTTTTCAGGGTCAGTTTGTGAAAATGCAGTATATATACTTAAAATGCTTCCAAATACAGCTACGGAAATGGCTGTTACTATAATCGCTTTCTGGTTGTTACCAATCCATACTATGAGCATAGGTGCAAGAGCTGATTTCGGGAGACTGTTTAACATTACTATATAAGGCTCAAGAATATCCGAAAGCGGTGTGAAAAGCCATAAGATAAGAGCTGTACCTATTCCGAGTACAATTATAAGCAGGAAGCTTATGAATGTTTCCTGCAATGTTACAAGAGTGTGCTTGTAAATACTGCAGTCGGCTGCCATTTTTAGAAATGTTTTAATTATTCTGGACGGAGAACTGAATATAAAAGCATTTATCCAGTTAAATTTAGCTGCAATTTCCCAAAGTGATACAAACGCCACAAAAACAAATATGCGGGAAAATGTGATAAATATTTTATATTGTTTTTGCTTTTTTACATAAAGCTGCTGTTCTTTACTCATTTATACAAGCTCCTTCCATATCTGATTGAAGTAATTGTTAAAACCCGGGGCAGAGCGCTTGGCAAAAGGGGTATCTGAATTATGGACATCGTTTATGTTTATATCTATAATTTTTTTGATTGTTCCAGGACGTTTGCTTAAAATAATTACCTTTTCGCCCATTGCTATAGCCTCAGCAATATCATGTGTGACTAAGATTGCAGTTTTGCCCTGCTCTTTTATTATTTTGTATATGTCATCGCTTACGGAAAGACGCGTCTGATAGTCAAGTGCCGAAAAGGGTTCATCAAGCAAAAGAACATCAGGTTCTAATGCAAGTGTTCTTATAAGTGCAGCACGCTGACGCATACCACCGGATAATTGTGATGGACGTGAGTTTTTGAAATTTGAAAGACCATAGGTTTCAAGCATTCCGTCTACAAATTTCAGTTTATCTTTTGTGCATTGCTTTTTTGTTTCGAGTCCGAGAAGCACATTTTTATAAACTGTGCGCCATTCAAAAAGGTTATCTTTTTGAAGCATATATCCTATATGCATATCTGAGGAAGTGTATGGAACATTATTAAAATAAATAGTACCCGAACCAGGAGTTATAAGACCTGATATCAGCGACAATAATGTTGATTTTCCGCAGCCTGACGGACCAACTATGGATATAAAGCTGCCATTTTCAACATCAAGATTTATATCATACAGTGCCGCTGTTTCTCCCTCTTTTGTGTGGTATGAATAACTGACATTTTTTAATGAAAGAATTGGATTCATAACAGGGCTCCTTTAAGTTATATATTATTATATGCATATAAAATTTAACGTGAACATAACATAATTAATTAAAAAAGCTTTACAATTATTCATATCGCATATATAATAGGTGAGTACAATTTGCAAGTTTGCAGGAAATTTTTATATGCTACCATGGCTCAGTCGGTAGAGCAACTGATTCGTAATCAGTAGGTCGCCGGTTCGATTCCGGCTGGTAGCTTTTTTGTATGTATTTTTAAGTTCATGAGCATAATAAGACAAATCATTTTTATGAATGGAGGATTATTATGCATATGAATAGTGGAATTGATAAAGAGCAAAAAAATGAGAAGCAGGACAAAAGAATTTTTGATTATGGACAGGTGGAGCTGGAAAGCTCAAATCATGGAAAAATTCATCTGATGACTATTATAGGCGAGATAGAGGGTCATGATACGCTTCCGGCAACAAGTAAAACTACAAAGTATGAGCATATTCTTCCGCAGCTTGCAAAGGTTGAGGATGATGAGGAAATAGAGGGCATACTTTTTCTTATAAATACAGTAGGCGGTGATGTTAGTGCGGGTCTTGCAGTTGCAGAGATGATATCTTCGATGTCAAAGCCGACGGTATCTTTGGTGATTGGAGATTCACACAGCATAGGAGTACCGCTTGCAGTGAGTACGGATTATTCATTTATAGCTCCGTCTGCAACTATGATTATTCATCCTGTAAGAATGAATGGTACAATTATAGGTGCACCGCAGACATTTGATTATTTCAGGCTTATACAGGACAGAATAGTTAATTTTATTTCCAGTCATTCGCATATTGAGAAAAAGACACTTGAAAATATGATGATGAATACAGGAATTCTGACAAAGGATTTAGGAACGATACTTGTAGGAGAAGAAGCAGTGCAGCAGGGACTTATAGATGAGGTCGGAGGTATAAGTACAGCGTTTAAAAAGCTTGAAGAGCTTATGAAACAAAAAAGCGGTAATATCTAACAAAAGGAGTACTAATGAGTTTGGAAAAATGTACATTGTGTCCAAGAAAATGTAATGTGCCAAGAAGTGACGTAAGTACGGGTTATTGCGGTGTGGGCGATGATTTGTATGTTGCGAGGGCAGCGCTTCATATGTGGGAGGAACCTTGTATATCAGGAGAAGAAGGTTCAGGAACCGTGTTTTTTTCAGGCTGCAATTTAAGGTGTGTTTATTGTCAGAATTATGACATTGCAGCCGGGAGAGCCGGAAAAAAGATAACTGTGGACAGGCTTTCGCAGATTTTTCTGGAATTGCAGGAAAAACAGGCAAACAATATAAATCTTGTAACACCTGCGCATTACGTTAAAAAGATAGCTGAAGCATTGAAAAAGGCAAAGGCATCGGGGCTTAAAATTCCCATAGTGTATAACACAAGCGGTTATGAGAGTGTAAGTACGCTTAAGATGATTGACGGACTGATTGATGTGTATATGCCTGATTTTAAGTATTTTGACAGTGAACTGTCTTTAAAGTATTCAAATGCAAAAGATTACTGTGAGGTTGCAAAGAAAGCATTGGCGGAAATGTATCGTCAGGTTGGGAAACCTCAATTTAACAAAAAAGGGATAATGACAAAAGGAATGATAGTCAGGCATCTTGTGTTGCCTGGATTATCAGAAGATTCCAAAAATGTTATAAAGTATTTATTTGCAACGTATTCAAATAACATATATATTAGCATTATGAATCAGTATACGCCGCTTGATAATGTGAAAAATTATCCTGAGATAAACAGGCGTATAACAGGCGAAGAGTATGAGGAAATTGTAAATTATGCTATAGATATCGGAGTGGAAAACGGATTTATACAGGAAGATGGAACATCAGAAGAAAGTTTTATACCGGCTTTTGACTACGAGGGAGTATAAGAATGAACCAAATTGAAAAAAACAGGGCACATGTATGGCAGATTGCTTTGTTTTCACTGAATAATACGTCAACAAATTTGTATTTGGCAATGATGGGGTATATCTCATATTATGCGAATGGTATTGCAGGACTTGGAGTTGTGCTGATTTCGATGATACTTACGGGGATGAGAATATTTGACGGAATAACTGACCCATTGATTGGATTTATAATAGATAAGACTAATGGACGATTCGGTAAATTCAGACCTTATATGATTATAGGATATATTCTGCTTGCTGCAAGCTCACTGACATTGTTTTTTACAACGCATCTTGTGCCGGGATTTTTGAGGGTTCCGTATTTTATACTGATATATTCTGTTTATATTATAGGATATACATTTCAGACCGCTGTCGTAAAGTCAGGACAGTCGGTGATTACAAATGATGTAGCACAAAGGCCTCTTATTACATTTTTTGATTCAACGTTTATAATGATGGCACATGGACTTGTCGCTTTCTATGTTTCAGTATATCTAATAGGAAAATACAAAACATTTAACAGTACAGCGCTTTTTTTTGAGTTTGTCATAACGGTAGTTATAGTTTCAGGAATATGTACGGTACTTGCGGTTGCAGGTATATGGAAAAAGGACAAGCCGGACAATTTTATTAATAATAGAAACAGTTCTGGTAATACTGATGGTTACGAAAGTACCGGTGATGTACAGTGTGAGGCTGATGACGATATACATTTTAGGGATTATATAACGATATTAAAACATAATAAGCCTATAAGAATGCTTGTTATTGCGGCAGCATCAAATAAATTTGCGTCAATGGTTTACAGTAATTCGACGGTGCTTGTCATGTTTTACGGCATTCTTATGGACAATTATGCGCTTGCGGGCGTTATAGGAATGATTGTCGGGATGCCGAATCTTGCAATAATATATGCAGGAATACATTATGCACAGAAGGTCGGGCAAAAAAAGACTATGATTGCGGCGACATGGCTTGCAATCATATTTCAGACAATGCTTATGCTTATGATGATTTTTTGTGATCTTACAAAAGTGTCACTGTTTAATATAAATCTTATAACAGTGCTGTTTCTGCTTGTATTTACTTTGTTAAACGGTGTAAAGTCAATAACAAATAATATAGTAGTTCCTATGATTGCCGACTGTACGGATTATGAGTATTCAATAAGCGGACATTTTGTGCCTGGAATTATGGGAGCACTATTTTCTTTTATAGATAAATCCTTTTCGGCTTTGGGAACGGGCTTTGTCGGAATAGCATTGTCATTTATAGGATACACGAAAGTGTTTCCGCAGGTTGAGGATACGCTTACGCTTCAGATTAAGTGGATGACAATCTTTTTTTATTGTATAATACCTATCATAGGATGGCTGATAACTATATTTATAATGAGATTTTATAAATTGGACAAGAAAACGATGATGGGGCTTTATTCAGATGGAGGTAAAGATGTTGATTGCTAAGGGTGATGCTTTGAAATTAGGGTGCGAAAAGGCGGGAAGTATTTATAATTTTGCATTTGCCAGTGAAAGCAGCAGGGTATCTCTGCTTTTATACAGCGAGCAGAAGAAACCGATTTTACGTGTAGATATGGATGAAGCTTATAAAAAGGGTAATGTTTTTGCGTGTAAAATAAGCGGTATTTTTCTTGATAAAGCCTTGTATTGTTATGAGGAGGACGGTAAGAAAGTAATAGACCCGTATGCAAAGACGATAACGGATTGCGAAAGATTCGGAAAAATAAATAAAAATCCGCTTTATCTTAGCAGGGTAGTCACGGACGACTTTGATTGGGACGGTGATACGACATTAAACATACCATATGAGGAATGTATAATTTATAAGCTGCATGTAAGAGGTTATACAAAAAGCAGGACATCAATGGTAAATAATAAGGGAACATTTGAGGGGATAATTGAAAAAATACCGTACATAAAGTCGCTTGGAATTACAAGTATTGAACTTATGCCTGCATATGAGTTTGATGAAAATATGAGATTTGACCAGCTTTATGAAAAAGATAAAGAATTAAAAGAAAAGCTCGGAAAATATGTTGGTGAACCGATAAAAAGACCCGTTAATTACTGGGGGTATGTTGACGGATTTATGTTTGCACCAAAATCCTCATATACTTCAATTTCTGCAGATACATCAGATTATACCGTGGAATTTAAAAAGATGGTAAAAATGCTCCATGAACAGAATATAGAACTGATTATGGAAATGCATTTTACGGATAAAGCACCGGGATATATTCTTGACTGTGTAAGATACTGGGTAGAAAATTATCACATTGACGGCGTGCATTATTACGGTTCGCAGGCAGGGCTCGAAGCTCTGGCAGCAGATCCTTTTCTTTCAGACACTAAGATTATAACGGTTAACTGGGAGGGGAAAAGAGGCACATTCAGGCATATGGGAAGCTGTAATGAAGATTATTCAAATATTGCAAGAAAATTTTTAAAAGGCGATGAAAATCAACTGGAAAGTTTTGCGAATGTTTCAAGAAAGAATCTGCCAAACAGTGCAAGCATTAATTTTATAACAAATCATAACGGTTTTACGATGATGGATCTTGTAAGCTATGACCGCAAGCATAATGAAGCTAATGGTGAAAATAACCGTGATGGTGAAAATTTTAATAATAGCTGGAACTGCGGTGTTGAGGGAAAGACGAAAAAGCAGAAAATATGCTGCCTCAGGAAAAAGCAGATTAAAAATGCGTTTATAATGCTTTTATGCTCGCAAGGGACACCTCTTATACTTGCAGGTGATGAATTTGAAAATACGCAGCATGGAAATAATAACCCATATTGTATTGATGGTGAGACGACATATCTTAAATGGAAAAATAAAGAGCTGCCTTGCGAGACGCTTGAATTTGTAAAGAAGCTTATAGCATTAAGAAAAGAGCATGCGGTTTTTCATATGCCTAAGCAGTTTATATCGGCGAATAATACATCAGGCGGTTTTCCGGATATTTCATATCATGGAAGCAGTGCGTGGTATCAGACAATGGAAAATTATGACAGACATATCGGGATTATGTATTGCGAAAATAATGAGCTTGTATATGTCGCTTATAATATGCATTGGGAATCGCATATGCTTGGACTTCCAAAGGTTCCGGCAGGAAGCCATTGGAAAATTGAGCTTACAAGTTCAGATGATGAAAAAATAAGTCTTGATGACAATAAGGCCGTTGTTATGGAGCCGAGAACATCGGCAATTCTTACATGCACAATAGATAAAAATACTGAAAGCAAAGAAAAAGTGTAGGATTTATGAAATGGAGATTGATGTGAATACTCAGTTTGATAATAACAAAGAGCTTGAACAGATGATTAAAGCTTTGGAAAATCAGGAAAAGGTAAGAAGAGCAGGATATGTTGATGCACGCGGAAATATTTCTTTGAGCAGGGAAGATGAGTGTGTCAGGGATAACAATGAGATTAATTTTAGTTTAAATCATGTTATGGAATATTATATTTATGAATATTATTTTAAGCCGGACGCAGGTGTGAAATGTACAGAACATCCATACGCAAGATATTTCAGGGAGTATGGTGATTTGTGCATGGAAAGGGAAAAATTTAAGGCAGCGGAGGCTTCTTACAAAGATGCGATATGCTGGAATCCTGTAGACCTTGATTCTATTCTTGCACTCGCTGAATGCTACAGGGCTCTTAATATGCTGGAAAGGTACATGATTGTCACAAGGCAGGCATACAGATACTGCTGTACAAGGGCTACAATGGCGAGATATTACAGAAATATGGGATATTATTATACTCAAAAATATAAGCCGGAAGCAGCGAGAGCATGTTATATTTACAGCAATATTTATTTTCATACTGAAAATGCGGATAATGAACTTGCATATATAGAAAAAGCGGTTGGTAATAAGACTCCGGACTTGAGCATAAAGCAGATGCAGGAGGTTTTTGCGGACTATGCAATAGAGCCCGGACCGGATCCTGATACGATAGGTATTATTTACAGAGTCGGCGAGCTTATGCTTGAAGATAAACAATACAGTCTTGCAAGAGACTGTTTTTCAATATGTTATGATATAACGCAGGAACAGGCATTGGAGGAGCTTTTAGATGAACTTGAAAGAATGTGATGCAATAATTTTTGACCTTGACGGTACATTGTGGGATGCGACAAAAAATATACGAAAATCGTGGAATCAACTTTTGGAAAAAGATACAGAGGTTAACAGAGAAGCCATAAGCGAAAAGGAGCTGGAAGAGTGCATGGGAATGCCTATGTATGATATAGCGGCGAAATTATTTCCTCTTGAAACAGAGAAAACACAAAAAAGTATAATGGATAAAATGTGTGTATATGAAAATGAGTATCTTGAGAAAAATGGCGGCGAGCTTTTTGATGGCCTTAAAAGTACTCTTGAAAAGCTTAGTAAAAGATATGATTTGTATATAGTAAGCAACTGCCAGGACGGATATATTGAAACTTTTTTAAAGGCACATAATACAGAAAGCTTTTTTAAGGATATAGAGAGCTGGGGAAGAACAAAGTGTTCAAAATCAGAAAATAATAAGATGATTGTGAAAAGAAACAATATTAAAAATCCTGTTTATGTAGGAGATACGAAAGGTGATGCAGTAGCTGCAAAGGAAGCAGGAATTCCTTTTATATTTGCTGCATATGGCTTTGGAGATGTTGATGAAAAAGATTATTTGCTTAAGATTGATGACATAAGGGAACTGACAAAGCTGTTTGGTGTGGAGGCATAGTTATGGTTTTATCATTGGCTAAAAATGCGGTTAAAATAAAATGCGGTTTTGAGAATGCAGTTATGACAGGAAATTATGAATGTGCATATGCGTGCGGAATTTTGTCTGCCTCAATGGGAATAGAGCAGATAAAAGAATATGACAGCATAAAACAATTAAAAGACGTAGTGCTTCAACATACAGATGTGGATGTGATTGAAGATGATAATATAAAAAGAATAGTACAGATGCTAAATGACTACGAGCCGTCAGAAATTCTTGATAGTCAGATGAAAGAGCTGTATTCAATGGGATATAAAGATAAAAATATTTAGCTGTTGACTTTAAATCATGGATAGAGTATATTTTTTTAAGAGCTTTAGTAATAAAGTCACAATTATTTTAAAAGGTAAAAGGTGAATGTAAAAACATGACACAATTAGTAGAGGTAGCGGATATTGAGAAAAATCATGACAATCCGATAGCAGAACTTGTGCAGACTGCATGTAAGTTTGAGAGTCATATTACAATTCAGGCTAATGAGAAATTCATTAATGCAAAGAGTTTAATGGGAATGATGGCGTTTGGACTTAAGCAGGGAATGAAAGTTGAGATATCAGCTGACGGAGCAGATGAGGAGCTTGCAGTTGATTCAATAAAGAGATTTCTGGCAGAGTAATAGCCGGAAGATGAGGAGGTAATCATAATGAAAGTAAGTGAAAAAACAGTTGATGTTGAAAAACTAGCAGGGGTGGACATAAAGGATCAGACATCAGAGAAAAAGACAACGACTAAGTCAGTAAAATCTGAGAAGGCAGCAGCAAAAGAGGAATCTGTAAAAGAAGAAAGTTCAGAGACAAAAACTGCGGCTAAAAAGACAACAGCTAAGCCGGCGGCGAAGACAACAAAGGCTGCAGCGGCCAAAAAGACAACAAAAACTACGACGGCTAAAAAGACAACAGCTAAGCCGGCAAAAGTTGAATGTGAATTATATATTCAGTATAACGGTAATCAGCTTGATCAGGCAGTTCTTCTCGAGAGAGTTGAGGAAGACTGTATAAATCAGGGCGTTTCTGTTAAGGAATTAAAGCTTTACTTAAAGCCTGAGGATAATGCGTGTTACTATGTTGCCAATGGCAGTTTTGCCGGTAAAGTGGATTTATTTTAAAATTATACATACTTATAACTTGTATAAAAATTTTTGATTTTTGGTCAGGTAAAGTTTGGAGGGGATTTAAGACATTAAAATCTCCTCTTTTTACTTTATGTGATTACGGTTCCGGATTGTGAGAGTGCGAAGCACGAAACAATCAGTGTAATCATGATTATTGTGTTTTGACACCCTGATTTTTATATGTGACAGGTCACGGAAGGAAGTACATAATGTTTGAATTAAAAGAAAAAGTATTCTATGGTGTAGTGGGAATATGTGAAATTACGGATATTGCAAAACCGCCTATTACGGGAGTTGACGGTGATTATTACTATCTTCAGCCGATATATGACAGCAGAGGTATTATCTATTCTCCGGTAAATAGTAATAAGGTTGCGATAAGAAGCATGATTACACAGCAGGAGTGCCAAAAACTTTACGAAAGGGCGAAAAATTGCAAAAAGGATGAGTTATTTAGTGAAATAATAACACCTCAGCGTTATGATGAATTTATTAAATCACAGGATCCGCTTATGCTTATGCAGCTTATAAGATCTTTGTATAATATAAAGAACGAAAGGGCAAAAGATTTAAGAAAGATGAAATCAGCTGACAGCAGGATTCTTTCCACAGCAAGAAAACTTCTTTATGGAGAGATAGCGGTTTCAATGGGCAGGGAATTGTCAGAGGTAAGTGATGAACTTGACGAATTGCTCGGACAGAATTAATTAAAAGGACTTGATTTTTTTGTACAGTCATATTATGATGAATTATATGCAGTTGAACAAAGGTGGTACCGCGTTAAATACGCCCTTTGCAGGATTTTATTTTTCTGCAGAGGGCTTTTTATCGCTTCACGAACCGCTTGAGCGCGGAGATTGCGCAATCGCAATCTTTTTTATAGAAAGGAAAGAATAAAGATGAGTAAGCAGTTGGAAAAAAATTACAATCCTTCAGAAATTGAAGACAGATTGTATCAGAAATGGCTTGATAAAAAATACTTTCACGCAGAAGTTAACAGGGATAAAAAGCCGTTTACTATAGTTATGCCTCCTCCTAATATAACAGGAAAGCTTCACATGGGGCATGCACTTGATAATACAATGCAGGATATTCTTATACGTTTTAAGCGTATGCAGGGGTATGAGGCACTTTGGGTGCCAGGTACAGACCATGCAAGTATTTCTACCGAGGTTAAGGTTACAAATGCTTTAAAGGATGATGGTATTGATAAGCATGAACTCGGCAGAGAAGGCTTCTTAAAAAGAACATGGGAATGGAAAAAGGAATATGGCGGAACTATTACAAGCCAGTTAAAGAAGATAGGTTCTTCATGTGACTGGGACAGAGAAAGATTTACCATGGACGAGGGATGTTCCAATGCTGTACAGACTGTATTTATAAATCTTTATAATAAAGGACTTATTTACAAGGGATCAAGAATAGTCAACTGGTGCCCTGTATGTAATACATCAATATCAGATGCAGAGGTAGAGCATGAGGAACAGACAGGACATTTTTGGCATATAAATTATCCTGTAGCCGGTGAAGAGGGAAGATTTGTAGAAATCGCAACAACAAGACCTGAGACACTTTTAGGCGACTCTGCACTTGCGGTAAATCCTAATGATGACAGATATAAGGACATTATAGGAAAGATGGTTGAGCTTCCGCTTACAGACAGACAGATACCTGTAATTGCAGACGAATATGTAGATATGGAATTTGGTACAGGTGTTGTTAAGATTACACCTGCACATGACCCTAACGATTTTGAGGTTGGTAAAAGACATAATCTTCCTGAAATTAATATATTAAATGATGATGCAACAATTAATAATCTTGGCGGCAAATATGCAGGAATGGACCGTTACGAGGCAAGAAAAGCGATGGTGGCTGATCTTGAGGAGTTAGGGTTGTTGGTTAAGGTTGAGGAGCATGTTCATAATGTCGGAACTCATGACCGCTGCAAGACTACTGTTGAGCCTATGATTAAGCAGCAGTGGTTTGTTAAGATGGATGAGCTTATAAAGCCTGCTGTTGAGGGCGTTAAAAATGGCGACATTGAACTTATGCCGGCTTCAATGGATAAAACATATTTTAACTGGACAGACAATATACGCGACTGGTGTATTTCAAGACAGTTGTGGTGGGGACACAGAATCCCTGCTTATTACTGTGATGACTGCGGTGAAATGGAAGTTTCTGCGGCAGCAGTATGCAAGTGTAAGAAATGCGGCAGTACAAATATAACACAGGATCCTGATACGCTTGATACATGGTTTTCATCAGCACTCTGGCCATTTTCAACGCTTGGCTGGCCGGATAATACAGATGAGCTTGAATATTTTTATCCTACAGATGTTCTTGTTACAGGTTACGATATTATTTTCTTCTGGGTTATAAGAATGATTTTCTCAGGATATGAGCATATGGGAAAGAAGCCTTTCAGTAAGGTGTTGTTCCACGGACTTGTGCGTGATTCACAGGGAAGAAAGATGAGTAAGTCACTCGGAAATGGTATCGATCCGCTTGAGGTTATTGATAAATACGGTGCCGATGCGCTTCGTTATACACTTATTACAGGCAATGCTCCGGGAAATGATATGCGTTTTTACTGGGAGAGAGTTGAAGCAAGCCGCAATTTTGCCAACAAGGTATGGAATGCTTCAAGATTTATTATGATGAACGATCCTGAAAATACTGTTAAAGCTGATGGTGTACTTCCTGACAATCTTACAGAAGCGGATAAATGGATACTTTCAAAGATGAATAATCTTATCAGCGAAGTTACGGATAATATGGAGAAATATGAACTTGGTATAGCGGTATCTAAGCTTAACGATTTCATATGGGAAGAGTTCTGTGACTGGTACATTGAGATGGTAAAACCGCGTCTTTACAATGATGAAGATACAACAAAGACAGCTGCAATATGGACGTTAAAGACGGTTCTTATAGATGCTTTAAAGCTTCTTCATCCTTATATGCCATTTATCACTGAGGAAATATTCTGTAATATTCAGGATAAAGAAGAATCAATAATGATTTCTGACTGGCCTGTATTTAAAGAAAGCTTTATTTTTAAAGAAGAGGAAAATGCCATAGAGACAATCAAGGAAGCTGTAAGAAATATAAGAAATATAAGAGCTGAGATGAATGTTGCTCCAAGCAGAAAAGCTTTGGTTTATGTGGTTTCGGAAAATGAAAATATAAGAAGTATTTTTGAAAACGGTAAGGTGTTCTTTGCAACTCTTGGTTATGCAAGCGACGTTATAATACAGGAGAATAGAGAAAATATTGCGCCGGATGCTGTATCAACGGTTATACCTGACGCAGTAATTTATATTCCTTTTGCAGAGCTTGTTGATATTGAAAAAGAGATAGAGCGTCTGGAAAAAGAGAAAAACAAACTTTTTGGAGAAATTAAAAGATGTGAGGGTATGCTTAACAACGAAAAGTTTATTTCTAAGGCGCCTGAAGCTAAGATAAATGAAGAAAAAGAAAAGCTTGCAAAATATCAGCAGATGTTAATGCAGGTAACACAGAGACTTGAGACTCTTTCAAAATAATTTTTAAGCCGCCAAGCGGCAGAACGGAGGTATTTATGTCAGATAAGAATATGCTTTCAATTCCTTATTGTCAGTACTCAATGGAGATGAGAAGCGGTAAGATTATTGAAATTGATTATGGCTTTACATCACTTCTGGGGTACACACAGGATGATGTTAATAATGGTCTGGTATTTAAGCAGATGGTGCCGGATGTTGAGTACAAAGCAATTATTGATGAGTTAAGGGAACAGTTCATAGAGAACAGATATGTATGTTATCAGCATGAGATGCTTACAAAATCAGGTGAGACATTGGAGGTTGTTTCATTTATAAGAATACAGAATAAACTGCTTGACGGACACAGAGTTCTTAAAGTAAGTGTTGCTAATATTTCTGATTATATGGGACAAAAGTGTTAGGAAGTAAAAAAATGGAATTTAATTTTTCTGATAAGGCAAATAGTTTTAAGCCTAATATTTTTAATATTTTAAATGAGCGAAAAGCAAAAATGATAGAAAAGGGTCATACTGTTTATGATTTATTTGTAGGAACTCCTGATTTTAAGCCGGCACAGCATGTTATTGATGCTGTTGTGGAAGCCTCAAAGGATGCTTTAAATTACAGATATTCGCTTGGAGATACAAAGGAACTTAAAGGCGCTGTACAAAGGTGGTATGACAGACGTTACGGAGTGGCTCTTGATGAGGATGAAATCCTTTCTGTTGCAGGTACGCAGGAGGGGTTTGCTCATGTGGCCCTTACGGTATGCAATCCAGGTGATTTGGTGCTTGTGCCAAATCCGGGATATCCGGTTTTTGAGGTGGGGCCTTATTTGAATGATGCGGTTATTGGTTACTATGAACTTGATAAAAATAATCATTACATGCCTATGCTCGACAGGATAGATGAAGAAACTGCAAAAAAGGCAAAAATGATAATTGTTTCATATCCGCTTAACCCTACCTGTACATGTGCAGATAAAAAATTTTATGAAGAGCTTATAGAATTTGCAAAAAAATACAATATACTTGTTGTGCATGACAATGCATATTCTGAGATAGAATATGACGGAAGAACAGGATTTTCATTTCTTTCGGTTCCCGGTGCTAAGGAGGTAGGCATTGAATTTAATTCATTGTCAAAGACCTATAATCTTACAGGTATAAGAATATCATTTGCACTTGGAAACAAAGAGGTTATAAAAAAATTTAAAACAATACGTTCACAGTTCGATTACGGAACAAGCTATATTGTACAGAAAGCCGCTGTGGCAGCACTGGACGGGCCGCAGGAAGGAGTAAAGAAGCAGTGTCTTGAATATCAGAAAAGAAGAGATGCTCTTTGCGGCGGTTTAAATGATATCGGCTGGAAAGTGCCTTATTCTGAGGGAACGATGTTTGTATGGGCACCTGTACCGTCAGGTTTTAAAAATTCTGATGATTTTTGTATGCAGATGCTTGAAAATACAGGCGTGCTGTGTACTCCGGGAAGTGCTTTCGGAAGCAGAGGCGAGGGTCATGTAAGATTTGCACTCGTGCTTGATACGGATACGATAAAAAAGGCTGTTGGATTAATAGGGAACTGGTTAAATAACAGATAGTGTGTTATAATTTAAACGTCAACACAAAATGTGCATAACAAATAGAACAACTGAATAGAAGAGTGAGAGAATACTCCAACCTTCAGGGCAAAGTGAGACAGAAATGTCAATTCTTGACCGGCGGTGATTAAATCTGTGATTTTATATTTTACGGCAAAAAGCAGTAAAATAATTTACAGATATACAAGTCCGCGAGCTGCAAAGGCAGTTGATTAAGTGAGAATCTTAAACCGACAGTATAGTCTGGATGAGAGAAGAAGGAGGTCATTATGACTAATTTAATTGATTCATTGCAAAATAATATTAATTTTGTGCTCATATCGCTTGTATTTATGGCGGCGGTATATTTAGCGGCAGTTTTGTCGGAAAAGTTAATTGAGAAAAAGACCGGTGTAAAGTTTTCATCAAACAAGACGAAGATTAACAAGATGATTGTTATGGCTATGCTTGTGGCAGTGGCGGTAATACTTATGTATTTTGAATTTCCGCTGACATTTATTGCTCCGGCGTTTTATGAGATGGATTTAAGTGAAGTACCGATTATGATTGGCTCATTCATGTTGGGACCTTGTGCAGGTGTGTTGATGGAGGCAGTTAAAGTAATACTTAAAATATGTATAAAAGGTACAACAACTGCATTTGTGGGAGATTTTGCAAATTTCCTGCTGGGCTGTTGTCTGGTACTGCCGGCTTCTGTAATTTATCATACAAAAAAGACAAAAAAAAGAGCGTTTGCAGGGCTTGTGTCAGGAAGTTTATTTTTTATAGTTTCCGGTGTTATCCTGAATGCATTTTATCTTCTTCCTAAATATTCACAGCTTTATGGAATACCGGTTGAATCTTTTATTTCTATGGGAGAAAAGATTAATCCGGCAATTAATAATATTTTGACATTTGTGGCGCTTGCGGTAGCTCCGTTTAATCTTATTAAAGCGCTTCTTGTGAGTATTATAACCATGATTTTATATAAATATTTAAGCAGACATATAAAAGCAGGAAATTAAGCCCGATAATTTCTATTTTGTGTTGACGAATATTTATTGTTTATTTTGTACATAATAACCTCGGATAAATATTTTATATTAATTTGAGATATTAGTGGAGGTTTATTATGAAAAAGAAATGTATAATAGCTGCTTTACTTACACTGTTGGCAGTTGGTGTTTTAGCAGGCTGCGGGATGAAAAAGGCATCAGATAACAACTCTTCTTCCAATGCAGGAGATAATGTTAACGATGGTGCTACGAATGGTGTAATCGAGGAAGTTGTAACAGACGCGGCTACAGGAATTAAGGAAGCAGCGACAGATGTTAAAGACGGTATCAAGGAAGCAGCAACAGATGCTTACGATGCTGTTAAAGAAGGCGCTACAAACGTAAAGCAGACAGTTACTGAAGCAATAGATAATATAAACAGATAATTAAGAAGAGGGAACTGTTGTATGCAGTTCCTTCTTTTTAATTGGTATTGTAATGAAAATGAAAATTATGGTATAATGTACGCGAACATAATTTAAGATTGGAGCAGTTATGAAACATGGATATATAAGGGTGGCTGCAGCTACGCCGCTGATTCGCGTTGCAGATTGCCGGTATAATACAGACAGGATAATAGAGATTATGACACAGGCTTATGATAAAAAAGCCAAGGTTGTTGTATTTCCTGAGCTGTGTATAACAGGTTATACATGCAATGATTTATTTTTGCATGAAATTCTGCTTACAGCAGCATTGGAGGGGTTAAAAAGAATAATCAGACATTCGGCTGCGTTAAAAGGCATGATTTCATTTGTGGGACTGCCTTATGAATATAGTGGAAAGCTTTATAATGTGGCAGCAGCAGTGTGTGATGGGAAATTATTAGGCTTTGTACCTAAGAGGTCACTTCCGAATTATGGGGAGTTTTACGAAAGAAGACAATTTACACCGGGGTTTGATAAGTGTGTAAATGTCGATTTTGACGGTTACAGCGTTCCGTTAGGTGCAAAAATGCTTTTTACATGTGTTAATATGCCTCAGCTTGTAATAGGTGCGGAAATCTGTGAGGATTTGTGGACACCGCAGCCGCCAAGCAGCGAACTTGCAATGAATGGAGCAACGTTGCTCGTTAACTGTTCAGCAAGCAACGAAACAGTAGGAAAGAAAAAATACAGGCAGCAGCTTGTGAGCGGACAGTCAGCAAGGCTTGTATCAGCATATGTTTATGCTTCGTCAGGCGAGGGAGAGTCAACGCAGGATTTGGTTTTTGGCGGGCACAATCTTATATGTGAGAATGGAAATATACTTGCAGAATCACAGCTTTTTGAGAATGAAACAATATATGCGGATATAGATTTGGACAGGCTTCGCAGTGAGCGCGCGAAAATGACTACTTTTGTGTCTGCAAGTGAAGAATACGGAAAGCATAATGAACATGCTTTTGATTATACACATGTGCCGTTTACGACAGATATTGAGGATATAGAGCTTATAAGAAAATTTGATAAATCACCTTTTGTTCCGCAGGATAAAATTAAGCGAAATGAAAGATGTGAGGATATTCTTAATATACAGACATATGGTTTAAAAAAACGTTTGAGCCATACAGGCTGTAAGAGTGCAGTCTTAGGAATTTCAGGGGGACTTGATTCAACGCTTGCTCTGCTTGTTACGGTAAGGGCTTTTGATTTGTTATCATATGACAGAAAGTTTATTATATGTGTGACCATGCCGTGTTTCGGAACAACGGACAGGACATATAATAATGCTTGTGAGCTTACGAAAATGCTTGGATGTACACTTAGAGAAATAAATATAAAAGAATCTGTAAAAATACATTTTAAAGATATAGGTCATGATGAGAATATACATGATGTGACATATGAAAATAGTCAGGCAAGAGAACGTACTCAGATACTTATGGATATTGCAAATCAGACAAATGGAATGGTTATAGGAACTGGGGATATGTCGGAGCTTGCGTTGGGATGGGCGACATATAACGGAGACCACATGTCAATGTATGGAGTTAATTCTTCTGTTCCCAAAACGCTTGTCAGACACCTTGTAAAGTATTACGCAGATATATGCGGTGATAAAAAGCTGTCGGATATTTTGGAAGATATTCTTGATACCCCTGTAAGCCCTGAGCTGCTTCCGCCGCAGCAGGATGGTACGATTGCACAAAAGACAGAGGATCTGGTTGGCCCATATGAACTGCATGATTTCTTTATGTATCATATGCTTAGATTCGGCGTAAGACCGGAAAAGCTTTTTAGAATGGCAAAGCTGGCTTTTGATGGAATATATGATGAAGCTGTTATATATAAATGGCAGAGAACATTTACGTGGCGGTTCTTTTCACAGCAGTTTAAGCGTTCATGCCTGCCGGATGGGCCAAAAGTCGGGTCAGTAGCTGTTTCGCCGAGAGGTGATTTAAGAATGCCAAGCGATGCATGTGCTGATTTGTGGATGCATGAGCTTGATGAAATAAAAGAAAAATATAAATTTGACACCATAATCTAATTAAAGAATAAAAAGAAGAGGTAAAATATGTCTAAGAATAAGGGAAATAAAGCGGTGCTTAATAACACTGACGGTAATATTGTAACAAAATATGATAAAAAGGTTCAGAAAAGAGAAGCTGAAAAGAAAGCTGATGCAAGAAATAGAAAGATAACGGTTTCTGTGCTTGCAGTTATAGCAGCCATAGCAGTTATAGCAGGCGGATATTTTACGTGGTCACATTTTAACAGAGTTTACAAGAATTATATAGTTGTAGACGGCCAGAATGTTAATCAGATAGAATATGATTTTTATTATTCAATGGCGAAGAATAATATTTTAAATCAGCCTCTTTTTGATACAATGACATATGGCGATTATTTCAAGTCATATATGGGATATGACAGAACTAAGAGTGATTCAAGCCAGATATATGATAAGGACAAGGGTTATACATGGTTTGATTATTTTGCAAAGACAGGTCTTGATACTTTAAAAGAATACAAGGCACTTATAAAGGCAGCCGATGAAAAGGGCTTTAATTATGAAACTCAGGATGCCGATTATGAGGAATTTAAGAGCAATGTAAAAAAATATGCAGAGGAATCTGAGGTTTCGGAAAAAGAGTATTATAAGCTCACATTCGGAAAATATGCAACAGCGAGCAGTATTGAGGAATATGTATTCGAATATCTGAAAGCTGCTGCATATCAGGAACAGCTTATGGAAGATTATAAGCCATCTGACGAAGAGGTAGAAGAATTCTACGAAAAGAATAAAGATGATTATGATGATGTTACATACAGAAGTCTTGAGATAAAGGCAGAAGTTGAAGATAATGAGGAAGCTTTGGCTGCTGCAAAGGCAAAGGCTGATGAGATGGTATCACTCGTAGACAGTGAAGATAAGTTTGCAAGTCTGTGTAAGGAATACACAACATCAGATGATCCGTCGGTTTACGATGATAAGGATGCATCACTTAAGAAAGATGCGCTTAAGTCAAGCGTAAGTGAGGATATCGGTAAGTGGCTTTTTGCTGCTGAACGAAAGAAAGGCGATATAATTGCACTTGAAGATAAGACTAACAGCAGATATGTTGTTTTGTATTTTATTGACAGAGGATATGATGAAGATAATGACGAGGTTATCTCTTCAAAAATAGTTTCAGACAGGTATAGTGAGTTTATTAAGCCATATACTGATGCAATAACGGTTGAGGATAAAGCTCACAGAATTAAGGAGCTTAAATAGTGAATTTAGAGAAATTAAGAAATTTTGATTTTGAATGTGCCATCTTTGATTTAGATGGCACACTTCTTAATTCTACGGGGATTTGGGCTGAAATAGATGAACGTTTTCTTGAGAAAAGAAATATAAAGCCCACCCGGGAATTTTTGGAAGTTATTAAAACGCATAATTTTAAGACAGGTTCGGAATTTACGGTGAAACATTTTAATCTCCCAGAAAGACCGGAGGATGTAGCCGATGAATGGTACAGAATGGCACTCAAATCATATGCTGAGGAAATAGTATTAAAGCCTTACGCAAAAGAGTATCTTAAAGAATTAAAGCTGCGTGGAATAAAGCTTTCAGTCGCAACGTCTTCTGACAGGTCGCTTTATGAAAGCTGCCTTATAAGAAACGGAGTGTATGATTTGTTTGATAATTTTACGCAGACAGATGAGGTTTATAGAGGTAAAGGATTTCCGGATGTATATATTAAAGCGGCGCAAAAAAGCCACGCCGGTATATCGGGGTGTGTGGTGTATGAAGATATACTGCGAGGTGTAGAGGGTGCAAAAAATGGAGGATTTTTCACCGTGGCAGTTGAGGATGAAGCTTCGCTTTGTGATAAGGATAATATAATAAATATTGCAGATATATATATTGATAATTATAAGAAGCTTATATCGTTATAATCATAGATATATACAGATAAATACAGAAATTGCGGAAATAATATAAGAGCAGACTTTAGAGAAAATATACAGGGGCAGGATAAGTTATGGAAAAGAAATACATTTTATTTGATTTGGACGGTACACTGACTGATTCAAAGGAAGGAATTACAAAGAGTGTGCAGTATGCACTTAAAAGTGTTGGAGTGGAGGAGCCTGATATTGACAGGCTGCAGTGTTATATTGGTCCTCCGCTTGACGTAAGCCTTAAGAAATTTCATGGCATAGAAGGAGAAGAGGCCAAAAAGGCTATAGAAAAGTACAGGGAGAGATATAAGGACAAGGGGATTTTTGAAAATGAAGTTATAGATGGAATTATACCTTGTCTTGAAAAGTTGTGCAAAGCGGGCAAAGTGCTTGCTGTAGCCACATGTAAGCCTGAAGTTTTTGCTGTAAGAATTATAGAACATTTCGGTCTGTCAAAATATTTTACTGTGATTACAGGCAGTGAGCTTGACGGAACAAGAAAATTTAAAAATGAAGTTATTGAGGAGGTATTTGCCCGCCTTATGAATAACTCTGATACAGATATAAAAACTATGGCTGAACTTAAGGCTGACGCACTAATGGTAGGTGACAGAAACAATGATATATTCGGTGCGCATGAGGCAGGTATAGAGGTTATAGGCGTAAGATTCGGATACGCAGAGGAAAATGAGCTTGAGGAAGCATGCGCTGATTATATTGCAGATACTCCGGCTGTGGTTGCAGAATTAATTTTAAGCGAAGATTAAGAAAGGGAATATACAGATATGAATTTTATTTCAGTTTTATATAAGATGATTGAGCTTTTTTTGATAATAATAATCGGTTTTGTTTCGTGCAAGGCCGGTATATTCGATAAAGATTCAAGAATGAGGGTGTCTAAACTGGTCCTTAATGTAACGCTTCCATGTACAATTCTTGCATCGGTAATGATGCAGGATAATCTTCCAAATGTAAGCCAGATATTGATGCTTATGCTTGTCGCAATGTCAAGCTATATTGTTTTTTTTGTGGCTGCGTTAATTGTTCCGTGGATTTTGAGGGTTAAGAGCAATCAGATTGATATTTACAGATTTATGATAGTTTTCGGAAATGTTGCATTTATAGGTTATCCTGTTACTCAGGCCATTTTCGGTGATGGTGCGATTTTTTATACAAGTGTATTTAATCTTCCGTTTAATCTGCTTGCCTATTCTGTGGGGGTATCTTTTATAAAGGCGAGTGCAGGAAAGCAGACTTCAGGAGATAAGACTGTAGATGATAAGATTCTTAAAAAGAAAAAGGCAGGAGATGTACAAAAAACGGGCATATCTTTTAAAACATTTCTTACACCATGTATGATCGCCTCGGTTATAGCGATAATTATGGCTTTATGCAACTATAAGGGTCCCTTACTTATCGGTGAGACATGTGATATAATAGGCTCAGTTACAACACCGGCTGCCTTGATGATTATAGGTTCATCACTTGCAGATATGCCGGCAAAAGAAATGTTTGGCAATGTGCGTGTTTATATTTTTGCATTGTTAAATCTTATAATTGTGCCGCTTCTGACATATTTTGTATTCGGAATGTTTGTAAAGGAGCAGCTTCTTTTAGGTGTATGTGTTATTACTGCGGCCATGCCGGTTGCTACAAACGGCATTATGCTGTGTCTTGAGTATGGCAGTGATGAAAAGCTCATGGCGCAGGGAACGTTTATTACTACGTTAGCGTCTGTTATTACAATCCCTATAATGGCTCTTTTGTTCATTTAAATTGTTCATCTAAAGATACATTTCTTTACCATTTTTCTCTTGAATAATTATTATAAAAGGTTTATGCTGTATTAGTTTTAAAACAGTACATGTACTTTTGGACGAAGAGAGTGAGGTAGTAAGGATGATAGCACAAATTTTAGCTGTCACAATTTTTGTATCAATGTTTTTGCTGATTGTGATAGACAAGATTGAGAGACATTATGTGACGTTGGCATGCGGTGCATTGACACTTGTTTTGGTATTCGGTGTGTGTATGAAAAGCTGGGGCGCAATAATAGAGACGCTTAATATACACAGCATATTCACACCAGAGTTTTGGTATCAGGCCGGAGAGGCAGGTGAATCAACAAGCGGTATTAACTGGGCAACAATTATATTTATAGCAGGCATGATGGTAATGGTTGAAGGAATGGCGAGAGTCGGGTTCTTCAGATGGCTGTGCATGAGAATTGCAAAGCTTGTAAATTATAAGGTGATTCCTGTATTTATCACATTTATGATTATGTCAGCATTTCTTGCAATGTTTATTGACAGTATTACTGTTATATTGTTCCTTGCAGCTGTAACGGTTGAATTGTCAAGACTGCTTAAATTTAATCCTGTACCTATGATTCTGGCAGAGATTTTCATGGCAAATTTAGGCGGTTCGGCTACAATGTGCGGAGATCCTCCAAATATAATTATTGGTACATCTCTTGGATATTCATTTGCTGATTTCATCTTGAATACAGGTGTTATTGCAGGTATTTCATTAGTCTTTACTTTGATTTACTTTTTCTTTGCATTCAGGAAAGAGCTTACATCATCATCAAAAGAGCAGATTGATTTGTCAACACTTCCTGATCCTAAAGATGCGATTACAGACAGAAAAGGATTTATAATAAGTACTGTAATTTTTCTTTGTGCGGTAGTTATGCTTGTAACACATGCACAGACAGGTCTTACAGTCGCTTTTATAGGTACGTTTATAGCTCTTGCAACTATACTTACATCACTTAAGCATGTGAAAGAGATTATAAGCAAGGTGGATTATAAGACATTACTTTTCTTTGTAGGACTTTTTATAGTTGTCGGAGGTCTTGAGCAGACAGGAATCCTTAAGGTAGTGGCATCGGCAATAGGTAAGATAAGCGGCGGTAATGCAAAGCTTATGATAATCATTATTGTCTGGGGTTCTGCAATAGCAAGTGCATTTGTTGATAATATTCCATTTGCTGCAACTATGATACCTATTATAAAGATGCTTTCAGAGTCACAGGGTGTAAGCATTGAAGTATTATCATGGTCATTGTCAATAGGTACGGATATCGGTGGAAGTGCAACACCTATAGGTGCATCAGCTAATGTTGTTGGTACTTCTGTGGCAGCAAAGTCAGGACATCCTATAGGATGGGGACGTTATTGCTTAAAGATAGTTCCTGCGACAATTTTGGTCTTGGTAATATCTACAATATGTATATTTGTGAGGTATTTCTAAAGAATGGAAAAGTGAGGTGAAAACATGGGAGAACAGTTAATTATTTCCATAGGCAGGGAGTACGGAAGCGGCGGTCATGCAATAGCTGAAATACTTGCAAAGAGATTTGAACTGCCTATGTATGACAGAAATCTTCTTGACCATATAGCAGAAGAAAAAGGCGTTGATGTCAATGTACTTAATAAATATGATGAAAAAGCAAATAATGTATTTTTGTCAAGAAGAGTAAGAGGTTTCAGTAATTCGCCTGAGGAAGCAATTGCTGAGATGCAGTTTAATTTTATAAAAGATAAAGCAAAAAAAGGTGAGTCTTTTGTAATAGTAGGACGCTGCTCAGAGACAATTTTAAGAGGCTGTGAGGGGCTTGTTTCGATATTTGTACTTGCTGACAAGGAAGTTAAGAATGAGCGTATTATGAAAATCAGGAATGTCTCTTCAAAAGAAGCACAAAATATCATGAACAGACATGATTTATTAAGAAAGGTCTACCATAACAGATATTGTGACGTTAAGTGGGGAGATTCGAGAAATTATGATATTTCAGTAAACAGCAGCAGACTTGGTATTGAAAGAACTGCCGATATGCTTGAAAGCTACATAAAAGAAAGAACAGGCAACAAACAAAACTGGTAAATAATAATTTTTAATATTAATGCGGAAGCTTACAGTGGGAAGTTTCCGCATTTTTTTGTTGTAAATGTTTTACATTTTGTTATATAATAAAATAACAAAATAGTGAGTTATCAAAAGATGAGGGGGTGTTATATGATACGTTTTGGAATATGTGACGACAACTATAGGTATATGCAGCGTGCAGGGGAGATTATATGCAGAAAGTTTGATGAGTTAAAGACGTTTGATGAGCAATGCACCTGTATTTTTTATAGTTCGGGCAAGGAATTATTTGAATGTTTTGAGAAGGATAAGATTGATATATATTTTCTTGATATTGAATGTGGGGAAGAAAACGGCTTTGAGATAGCAAGAGAACTCAAAAAGCTTAATAAGAATGTTGCTCTTGTTTATATAACAAATTACAGACATTACATTGTTGACGCGTTTATTTGCAGACCGCTTGGATTTATATGCAAAGATACAATAGATCATGATATTTGTATTGCAATGACTAATATTGTAGAGTATTGGGAAGAAAAGAAAGCTATTATTATATTTAATGTAGGAAAAAATAAATATACAATTGAAGCATATAGGATTATAAGTGTAAAAGTGTGTAATCATAGTGTAATATTAAATTTAATTGATAATAAAGAAGTTGTTATACATGGCCCTTTATCAGGGTACGAAAAGAAGCTTAAAGAAAGAGGTTTTGTACAGATTTCAAGAGGAGTTTTAATTAATAAAAAATTTGTATCAGATGTTTCACATGGAAAAGTCAGTTTGTCTACAGGGGAGATTCTTACAGTAAGCAGAAGAAGGATAAAAGAGGTTCAGGAAAGCTGTGATTATAAATTTTAACCATTCGCGTTTTATTAGAGCCGTTTGCGTAAAAGGTATGGAAAAATATGTGAAAATAAGTTATATATAAGTTATAGAACCAAAATATAATGTATCGCAGAGCTTTGTAATGTATATTTTGATATTAAAGTATCTGCAGAATGGGGGTAATTATGGAACTGCAGTTAGAAAACTTAAGCAAAACGTATGGTACTGTGCAGGCACTAAAAAGTATTAATTACACATTTACACCAGGAATATATGGGATTCTCGGTGCAAACGGGGCCGGAAAAAGTACAATGATTAATCTTATTACTGATAATGTTGCGAGGAACAAAGGTAAAGAAGGGGGACAAATTTATTATGATGGTGAGGATATATTAAAGCTTGGCAAAAAATTTCGCGCTTTAATAGGATATATGCCTCAGCAGCAGGGATTTTATGAGGACTTTTCACCCAAAGCATTTTTAAAGTATATGGCGGAAATAAAAGGTGTAAAAGGAAAAAATGAAAAGGGCCAGACTGTTAAGGAACAGATTGATGAGCTTTTGGAAATAGTAAATCTTACAAAGGTGGCTTATAAGAAAATAGGCGGTTTTTCAGGGGGAATGAAGCAGAGGGTACTTCTTGCACAGGCACTTCTGGGGGATCCTAAAATCTTAATACTTGACGAGCCTACGGCAGGACTGGACCCTAAAGAGCGTATCGGAATAAGAAATTACATAGCAGAGCTTTCAAAGGATAAAATCATACTTTTTGCGACTCATGTGGTCAGCGATATAGAATGTATAGCAGACAAGGTGCTTCTGTTAAAGAATGGTGAGATAATTGCGACCGGAACACCGGTTGAGCTTATTTCAAAAATGCATGATAAGGTCGGTGAAATCAAATGCACCCTATCAGACGTGGAAAAGCTTCAGGAGCAGTATAAGGTAGGCAATATCAGGCAGAGAGAAGACGGTCTTGCACTTCGAATAGTTGGAGATACACTGCCTGATGAAGCGGTAAAGGTTAATGACAATATAGACCTTGAGGACGTATATTTGTATTACTTTGAGTAAGGGATACAGTTTTACAATAAGTTATGTGATAAGTAAGTTGGAGGGGAATCAGCATGAAAAATCAGCATTTGGTGGAAAAGATACGTGAAAATATATGCAGTGTTATTGTAGGCAAGGAAAAAATTATAGATTATCTTCTGACTGCAGTTATAGCAGACGGTCATATATTGCTTGAAGATGTTCCGGGTACCGGTAAAACAATGATGGCAAAGACATTTGCAAGGTCGGTTGAGGGTTCTTTTGGAAGAATTCAGTTTACGCCTGATTTGCTGCCTTCAGATGTGACAGGTGTTAATTATTACAATCAGAAAATATCGGATTTCGTGTTCAGGAGGGGCCCGGTTTTCGGCAATATTTTGCTGGCTGATGAAATTAACCGTGCTACGCCAAGAACCCAGTCAAGTCTTTTGGAGGCCATGGAAGAAAGACAGGTAACGGTTGACGGGACAACATATAAGCTTGAAGCTCCGTTTCTGGTAATAGCAACTCAAAATCCTATTGAGACAGCAGGAACATTCCAGCTTCCTGAAGCCCAGCTTGACAGATTTTTAATGAAAATTAAGATGGGTTATCCTGATATGGATGAAGAATATACGATTATTGAGCGCTTTCTTATGAGTTCTCCATTAAACAATGTAGAGCCGGTCTGCACTACCCGGGATATTATCAATATGCAGCAGGAGGCAAAAAACGTTTATATACATCCTCTTTTAAAGAAATATATTACGTCATTTGTTCATTATACAAGAACAGATGGCGATATTGCCATAGGCGTAAGTACGAGGGGAACGCTCACTATGGTAAATGCGGTCAGAGCCTTTGCTTATGTGCATGGAAGAAGTTATGTTGTGCCGGAGGATATACGAAGTCTGGAGGAGCCGGTGTTTGGGCATAGAATTATATTAAAGCCTTCAGTGGCATTGAAGGTTAGCAAAGAAGAAATTCTTAAACGTGCGGATGAAAAACTTAAGATGCCTACAGAGGACTGGAGCGAGATTTTGTAATTAAATTAACAGGCGTGTCAGATTTGCAAAATATGTATCTGAAATATGGGGGTGCGCAATGGGAATTTTAATTGTAGCAGCAGCGATGTTTTTGCTTTTATGGTTTTTAAGGCAGAAATATCGCAATTTGTGGTACAAAAACATAAAAATTGATTTGGAATTTCAAAAGGATAAGGCAAATGTAGGAGAACAGCTCAATTTAACAGAGACAGTCGAAAATAATAAGAAAATTTCTCTGCCTTATATACATGTTAAATTTAAATTACGTCGCGGATTGAAATTTATTGATAATTCAGAGGGGGAATCTGTGTCTGATTATATATACAGAGATGAGATTTTTTCGCTTCTAAAATATCAGAAAGTAAAAACAGAAGTGCCGTTTCTTTGTGCTGGGAGAGGGTATTATTGTATTGACAGATTTGAGCTTGTTTCTTCCGGAATTTTTTTTGATGAGGAAATAGGTGTGGCAGGAAAATGTCATACACAACTTTTGGTTTATCCGAAAATGGCTGATATTTCAAGATTAAGGCTTGCATATTCAGCTATAATGGGAGAAAAGCAGGTTGAAAAAAGATTAATTGAGGACCCGTTTATTTTTAGAGGAATAAGGGATTATCAACCGTTTGATGCGTTAAATACTGTAAATTGGAAAGCGAGCGCAAGGACAGGCACTTTACAGGTAAATGTACATGAAAGTACTACAAGTGAGCGTGTTATGATTTTGCTTGATTTAAAAAGTGATGATGGAACTGTTTATCGTGAACTTGTGGAGGAGAGTATTTCCATTGCTTATACATTGCTTATTGAATTTGAAAAATCCAATTCTGAAATAGGGCTTTTGACAAACGCGTCAGGAGATTTTTATATGATGCCGGGTAAAACATATGGACATTACCATGAAATGGAAAAATGTCTTGCGCTTATTGATGAGACAAAACCGATGACGGAATTTGCAGGATTGTTTAAACGTTTTCTTGAGGAACGTCCGAAAGATACCAGTATAATTTTGATATCACAAAGCAGCAGTCCAAAAATAATTTCGCTGTATCAGTCGATATCTTTTACCGGGGGCGAATATATGTGGATTATGCCTGTTAAACCGGGCTCAGGTATGCATGCACTGCAGTCAAATATGCGAAATATCATAATCTGGGAGGTGGCATATTATGGCATTGAAATCTAAGAGGATATTCTTCTTTGAAATATTAAGAATGCTTATGCTTTTGATGATTTTCGGATCACTTAATTTTGCGTTTATGGGGGTATCCGGAAAGGAACAGGGGCATGCGTATATATACAGAGCTTTGTGGCTTACTACACTTGTGCCGGTATTATATATTTTTACGATTAAAGTCACGGGATATACATATTTATTGAGGGAAATTCCTGCGGAGCTTCGTAAATTCAGCAAGTTAGTATATATTTTTTATATTGTCCCTTTTATAGTCTGTTTTTTTATCTGCAAAATTATGAAAACGGGAGCTGGCGTAAGAAATGCGTCGCTTATTTGCATTGCGGCTGTTTCAGTCTATTTTGCGGTTCAGTGCAGGCGGCTTTATCTGCGGGCGCGTCAGGAAGACGATTTAAGTGAATTGGGAAAATACCGCGAGGGAATAGAATATATTAATCCGACATGGCTTAACGGTATTATTATTGTGGTGTCTTATCTTATTTCAAGAATGATTAAAAATCCCGTTTTAGAATTTATAGAAGCGGTAATGCTTATTATATTTGTGATTGTAAATATAGTGTATAGAACATTTTTGCGCCTGTATAAGCTTAATCTTAAGCGAGGGGCGCGAAAGGAATTTCCTAAAAAGCAGATAATGGGTATCAGCATTTATATTATGGGCGGTGTAAGTATTTTATCTGCGATTGTTATGACGATAGCTTTGGGAATTGCAGGCTCCGTACATTTTCCTACAGAATATAAATTTAAGGAGTGGGAGACGGAGAGGCCTACGACATGGGAGGAAGAGCTGTATTCAAAGCATTTTGAAACAAAAGAAGTGGAGACGGAGAAATATAAAGAGCAGGAAGAATATCCGCAGGTTGCTATTGATTTTAATGTTGTGGGAATAGTTATAGCGTGCATTGCATGTGTTGTTTTTTGTGTGATTATTTTCGTGGCATGGCTTGTTTTTCGTAAAATGAACAATGAAAATAATATTGTTACAGATACAGATGACAGTTTTAATTCTTATGGAACATCTGATGATTATTTTGAAGTTTCTTATGATTTAAAAGATCATGAAGCTTTTGACAGAAATGAGCAGTTTAGAAGTCGTTATAAAGAAAAGGTTGTTAAAGCAGTAAAATCAGCGAAAACTTATTCAGACAGAGGTTCAAAGAAAGCGTTCTCAGATAATCAGCTTCCTTCAGAAATCACCGCAAATATTGCTGATGGTGAAAAAGCCGAAAAAATAACACAGATATATGAAAAGGCGAGATATTCAAATCAGGAAATAACTGAGAAAGAGCAGGGGGTATTGTGAATAGAAGCTTTAGAAAATAGGAATATTAATTTTAGAATTGTTTTATAATTTAATTAGCACTCACCTATTGACAGTGCTAACAACAGGTGATATAACACAATTATCAAGGCATTGGTATAAATGTTTGTATAAATATATTGATGCTGAAGATGATAATAACAATTTGTTGGAAGAAGAAAAGAAGATTAAGATGGGAGGCATGATGTATGAATATTAACAAGTTTACACAAAAGTCAATAGAAGCACTTAACCGCTGTGAGAAGATTGCATACGATTACGGCAATCAGGAGATTGATCAGGAACATTTTCTTTATTCTCTTATGACGATAGAAGATAGTCTGATTGCCAACCTGATTGAGAAGATGGAAATTAATAAGGAAGCGTTTATAAAAAATATTGAATCATTACTTGCTAAAAAGACGAAGGTGTCAGGTAATGTGCAGCTTTATATTAGTAATGATTTGAATAAGGTGCTTATAAATGCGGAGGATGAGGCAAAGAGAATGGGTGATGCATATGTGTCTGTCGAGCATCTTATGCTTTCAATAATAAGCAGCCCTAATTCTGCCATAAAGCAGCTTTTTAAAACTTATGGCATTAACAGAGATAAATTTTTGTCAGCACTTGCTACGGTGCGTGGAAATCAGAGTGTAAACAGCGATAACCCTGAAGCTACTTATGATACATTAAATAAGTATGGTCAGGATCTTGTGGAACGAGCAAAGGACGGAAAACTCGATCCCGTTATCGGCAGAGATAACGAGATAAGAAATGTTATCCGTATACTTTCACGAAAGACAAAAAATAATCCTGTGCTTATAGGTGAGCCCGGAGTCGGAAAGACAGCAGTCGTTGAGGGACTTGCACAAAGAATTGTAAGAGGAGATGTGCCGGAGGGACTCAAAGAAAAGAAGCTTTTTGCACTTGATATGGGTGCCTTGGTTGCTGGTGCAAAGTACAGAGGTGAGTTTGAGGAAAGACTTAAGGCTGTACTTGAGGAAGTGAAGAAAAGTGAGGGCAGGATAATACTGTTTATAGACGAGATTCATACTATTGTCGGTGCCGGTAAGACTGAAGGCTCAATGGATGCCGGAAATATGTTGAAACCAATGCTTGCAAGAGGTGAGCTTCATTGTATCGGTGCGACAACACTCGATGAACACAGACAGTATATTGAAAAAGACCCTGCGCTTGAAAGACGTTTTCAGCCTGTCATGGTTGATGAACCTACGGTAGAGGATACAATTTCAATACTAAGAGGTTTGAAAGACAGATATGAGGTTTATCATGGCGTAAAGATTACTGACGGAGCGCTTGTATGCGCTGCAACATTGTCGGACAGATATATTTCCGACAGATTTTTGCCTGATAAGGCTATAGACCTTGTAGATGAAGCATGTGCAATGATTAAGACTGAGCTTGACTCAATGCCGGCAGAGCTTGACGAGCTGCAAAGAAAGATAATGCAGCTTGAAATCGAGGAGGCCGCATTAAAGAAAGAAAAAGACAATTTGAGCAAGGAAAGATTAAACAATCTGGAAAAGGAATTGTCTGAATTCAGAGCAACCTTTAAGGAGCAAAAAGCAAAGTGGGATAACGAAAAGTCGAGCGTGGATTCAGTAAGCAGGCTTAAGGAGGAGCTTGAGCAGCTTAATAATGAAATTGCAAAAGCAAAAAGAGAGTATAACCTTGAGAAAGCGGCAGAATTACAGTATGGCAAACTTCCTGCTTTGCAGAGAAAATTAAGTGATGCAGAAGAAAATGTTAAGGCAAAAAATCTTGATTTAGTGCACGAGAGTGTTACGGAAGAAGAGATAGCAAAGATTATATCAAGGTGGACAGGTATACCTGTTGCAAAGCTTAGTGAGACTGAGCGTCAGAAAACTCTTCAGCTTGAGGATGAACTTCATAAAAGAGTGATAGGACAAAATGAAGGTGTTACAAAGGTCACAGAAGCAATTATACGTTCAAAGGCAGGAATCAAAGATCCAACAAAGCCAATCGGTTCATTTTTGTTTTTAGGACCTACGGGCGTTGGTAAGACTGAGCTTGCAAAAGCATTGGCGGAAAGTCTTTTTGATGATGAGAGCAATATAGTAAGACTTGATATGTCCGAATATATGGAGAAATACTCAGTGTCACGTCTTATAGGAGCTCCTCCGGGATATGTGGGTTATGATGAGGGCGGACAGCTCACTGAAGCGGTAAGAAGAAAACCATATTCGGTAGTTTTGTTTGATGAGGTTGAAAAAGCACATCCTGATGTGTTTAATGTACTTCTTCAGGTACTTGATGACGGTCGTATTACAGATTCACAGGGAAGAACGGTAGATTTTAAAAATACAATCATCATAATGACAAGCAATATCGGTTCTGCATATCTGTTGGAGGGCATTGATGAAAATGGTTCAATAAAGCCGGAGACTGAAAATATGGTTATGCATGAGCTCAGAGGCCATTTCAGACCTGAATTTTTGAACAGACTTGACGAAGTCATAATGTTTAAGCCGCTTACTAAGGAAAATATCAGCAATATCGTAAATCTTCTTGTTGCTGACGTAAATAAGCGTCTGGCAGATAAGGAGTTAAAGATTGAACTTACCGATGCTGCAAAGAAATTTGTCGTAGGCCACGGATATGACCCGTCATATGGTGCAAGACCGCTTAAAAGATATGTTCAAAAGACAGTTGAAACGCTGGCAGCGAAACTTATACTTGCAGGAAATATAAGCACGGGAACAATTCTTATTGATGTTGTTGATGGTGAGCTTAAGGCACTTGGAAATTAAAATAATAAATAAGGCTACTGCATAAAAACAGCCGCATTTTTCAGATGAACTGATTAATGCGGCTGTCATATTCGTAATCGATTTTCTTTAAGGCTTCTGAAATATCTGCTTCTGAAATCATAAATGCTTTGCAGAAATCCGACAGATTACTGAAATTATCACGAAGCTGTGTGTTTGTAAATGATAAAAGCATTACAGGGTCTTTTGGTAACTGTGGCATAAAAACTTTCCTTTCAATTATAATATATTTATGGTTGATTTTTTCAGAAATTAATATTGCCATAAATATTTAGAAAAGTAAAGTTAAAATTTTAAAATGGCAAAATGATAAATTTTCAAAAAATAATGTATAAAAGTTATTATTATTGAAAAAAGTTTGTTAATATGTTATCATTATTCAAACAAAAAGTGCGGGAGGAACGAATTATGGCAAAATGGGTTTACAAATTTCAGGAGGGGAACGCAGGCTTAAAGGAGCTTCTTGGAGGAAAAGGAGCTAATCTTGCGGAAATGACAGGTTTAGGTATGCCGATACCGCAGGGATTTACAGTAACTACAGAAGCGTGTACAGATTATTATAATAATGGAAAAAAGATACGTGAGGAGATTACAGAACAGATTTTTGAAGCTATAGCATGGCTTGAGGATTATAACGGTAAGAAGTTCGGCGATGTAAATGATCCTCTGCTTGTGTCAGTTCGTTCAGGTGCAAGGGCTTCAATGCCGGGAATGATGGATACAATTTTAAATCTCGGTCTTAATGATGAGGCTGTTGAGGGATTTGCAAAAAAGACTGGAAATCCGCGTTTTGCATATGATTCATACAGAAGATTCATACAGATGTTTTCAGATGTGGTTATGGAGGTTCCGAAATCATTTTTTGAAAAGATTATCGATGAAGTCAAAGAAGAAAAGAATGTTATTTATGATACTGAGCTTACCGCAGAGGATTTGAAGGAGCTTACCATAAAGTTTAAAAAAGTATATAAAGAAAATATGAACGGAGAGGATTTTCCGCAGGACCCTAAGATTCAGCTTATGGAGGCAATTAAGGCGGTATTCAGATCATGGGATAATCCGAGGGCTATTGTTTACAGGAGGATGAATGATATTCCGGGTGACTGGGGAACTGCCGTAAATGTCCAGACGATGGTATTCGGAAATAAGGGAGAAACATCAGGAACAGGTGTTGCATTTACAAGGAATCCGTCAACAGGAGAAAAAGGTATTTTTGGCGAATATCTTATCAATGCTCAGGGAGAGGACGTTGTGGCAGGTGTCCGTACACCTCAGCCTATAACACAGTTGGCAAATGATATGCCTGAATGTTACAGCCAGTTTTTAGAGCTTGCAATGAAGCTCGAAGCTCATTACAGAGATATGCAGGATATGGAATTTACCATTGAGGAGGGTAAGCTGTATTTCCTGCAGACAAGAAGCGGTAAGAGAACAGCGGCAGCAGCAATTCAGATTGCCTGTGATCTTGTAGATGAAAAAATGATTACGCCGCAGGAAGCTGTGATGAGAATAGATGCCAAGTCTTTAGACCAGCTTCTGCATCCTACATTTGATGAAAAGTCACTTAAGGAAGGCCAGGTTATCGGTGAAGCATTACCGGCATCACCGGGAGCGGCAGCAGGAAGAGTTCTTTTTAATGCAGAGGAAGCTAAAGAAGCAGGAATTGGCGGACGCGGAGAGAGAGTTATTCTTGTAAGACTTGAGACTTCACCGGAAGATATCGAGGGTATGCATGCGTCACAGGGAATACTTACTGTGCGGGGAGGCATGACATCTCATGCCGCGGTAGTTGCAAGGGGCATGGGTACATGCTGCGTATCAGGCTGCGGAGGCATATCTATAGATGAGGAGGCCGAGACCTTTACTCTCGCAGGAGAGACATTTAAGAAAGGTGATTATATTTCTCTTGACGGTACAACAGGTAAGATTTATAAGGGTGATATAAAGACAGTTGATGCAACTGTAAGCGGCAATTTTGGACGTATAATGGACTGGGCAGATAAGTTTAGAACACTCGGAGTCCGCACAAATGCCGATACTCCGGCTGATACGATAAATGCTGTTAAGCTTGGAGCAGAGGGAATAGGGCTTTGCCGTACGGAGCATATGTTCTTTGCTGATGACAGAATACCAAAAATCCGTAAGATGATTTTATCTAAGACGTTAGAGGGCAGAGAAGCAGCATTAAATGAACTTCTGGTGTTCCAGAAAGCAGACTTTAAGTCTATGTTTGAGGCACTTGAGGGAAAACCTATGACTGTGCGTTATTTAGATCCGCCTCTTCATGAATTTCTGCCTACATCAGAGGAGGATATAAAATCACTTGCTGATGATATGGGAATAACAGTCGATGAGATTAATGAGACCTGTGCGGCACTTCATGAATTTAATCCTATGATGGGACATAGAGGCTGCCGACTTGCAGTGACATATCCTGAGATAGCAAAAATGCAGACAAGAGCAGTTATGGAAGCAGCTATAGAGGTTCATAATGAGAAAGGTTATGAAATCGTTCCTGAAATTATGATTCCTTTAGTTGGCGAAAGAAAAGAGCTTAAGTTTGTTAAAGATGTAGTTGTTGAGACCGCAGAACAGGTAAAGAAAGAAAAATCATCTGATATACATTATAAAATTGGTACAATGATAGAAATACCGCGGGCTGCGCTTCTGGCAGATGAAGTCGCAGAGGAAGCAGAATTTTTCTCATTCGGCACAAATGACCTTACTCAGATGACATTCGGATTTTCAAGAGATGATGCAGGGAAGTTCCTTGATTCATATTATAAGAGCAAGATATATGAATCAGATCCTTTTGCAAGATTAGACCAAAATGGTGTAGGTCAGCTTGTGCAGATGGCTGTTGAGAAGGGAAGAAAAGTGCGTCCTGATTTAAAGTGCGGTATATGCGGAGAGCATGGCGGAGATCCTTCAAGTATAGAATTCTGCCACAAAGTCGGACTTAATTATGTGAGCTGTTCACCATTCCGTGTGCCAATAGCAAGGCTTGCGGCGGCGCAGGCAGCGATTTCCGAAGGAAACAGCAATGAGGAAGCAGCATCAGGTGAAGATACTGATGAAATAAAGGATAAGGCTAAGCAGTTCGCCGATGAGGCTGTTAAGGTAGGCAGGGAAGTTGCCAAAGAAGCAGTTAAGGCGGGGAAAGAAGCTGCAAGAGTAGGTAAGGAAGTCGCTGTTGCTGCATTTGCCGGAATTAAAGCCGGTGTTGCAGAAGGTAAGAAAGCTTATGAAGAAAATAAATCTAATAGGTAGTCAGGTTTGAGGAACTAAGAAGCATTTATTTTTAAAGAAATATGATAATCCCCAACTTATACAGGATGTAAGTCGGGGATTATTTTTTACTTTATAGGAAATTGCGTCGAAGACGCATTCTGATAACAAGTTTGCGAAGCAAATCTTGCAAGCGTCGTGAACGACGCTTTTTTAAGTATATTTAAAGTTGCGGTATTATTATGAGTATAAAATAATTCAAGATTAATTATTTTATTAAAATTAAAAATATGACAGGAGCAGAAAAATGCGGTTACTACTGGCAGAAGATGAAAAAGCATTGTCAAAAGCATTGGTGACAATTTTGGAGAGAAATAATTATTCTGTAGATGCTGTTTATGACGGACAAGCAGCCTTGGAATATTTGGAAACGGATAATTATGATGGTGTTATTTTGGATATTATGATGCCTAAAGCAGACGGAATTACTGTATTGAAAAAAATCCGGGAGCGGGGGAATCTTATTCCTGTATTGCTTTTGACTGCAAAGTCGGAGGTTGATGATAAGGTTGCAGGACTTGATGCGGGAGCAAATGATTATCTGCCGAAGCCGTTTCATTCTAAGGAGTTATTGGCCAGAATACGTGCAATGACAAGAACATACACTGCACAGACAGATTCCAGATTAAAAATCGGAAATGTTATTTTAGACACAGCTACTTTTGAACTTTCTACTGCTTCAGGAAGCTTTCGTCTGGCAAATAAAGAATTTCAGATGATGGAGCTTATGATGAGTAATCCTAATCAGTTAATATCATCAGAACGTTTTCTTGAAAGGATATGGGGATATGACTGCGAGGCAGAAATTAATGTAGTATGGGTATATATTTCTTATTTAAGAAAAAAACTGGCTGCTCTTCATGCAAATATTCAAATTAAAGCTGTCAGAAATGCAGGATATTCTTTAGAGGTATTATCATGATAAAAAAATTGCGTATAAAACTGGTAACAGTAGCTATGCTGTCACTTCTTTTTGTACTGTTTGTAATTGAAAGTATTGTGGGTGTTTTAAATTATGGGAAGATAATAAAGGATGCTGACAGAATATTGAATATTTTGGGAGAGAACAGCGGAAGTTTTCCTAAAAAGGGTTTGTCGGACAAGATGGAGAATAAGCATTTTATGTCGCCTGAGATACCGTATGAATCCAGATATTTTTCTGTTTTGTTAAGTAATGATGGAACTGTAGTTTTGGCAGATACAGGAAGAGTTGCATCTATTGATGCTGAGGAGGCCGTTGTGTATGCAAAAAATGTCTGGGAAAATAAATCAGAAAGAGGATTTGTTGATAATTACAGATATTTAAAATGCAGCGTGGAAAACGGAGTACGCATTATTTTTTTAGATTGCGGAAGGCAGATTGACAGTTTTCAAAATTTAGTTATTACTGCAGTTATTGTTTCGCTGACAGGTCTGTTTTCAGTTCTGATTTTAATGATTTATTTGTCAGCACGTATAGTAAAACCGTTTTCTGATAATTATGAAAAACAGAAAAGATTTATTACAGATGCAGGGCATGAACTAAAGACTCCTCTTACTATTATTGATGCGGATACAGAAGTTTTGGAAATGGATTTCGGAGAAAATGAATGGCTTAAAGATATCCGCAGTCAGACAAAAAGACTGGCAGATCTGACTAACGCCATGATATTTCTTTCGCGTATGGAAGAGGGAATGAAAAATGAAATTGCAGCGGAATTTTCGTTGTCAGATATGGCAGAAGATATGGTAAGTGCTTTTCAGGCTCCGGCAAAAGTAAATGAAAAAGTTCTGACTGCAAATATAGCTCCGATGATTTTTATGAAGGGAGATGAGAAGGCTGTACGCAGTCTTTTAACTATTCTGCTCGATAATGCCATCAAGTATTCTGATGAAAAAGGTAATATTTCTTTATCGTTGGAGAAGCAAAAAAATCGCATATGTCTGACTGTTTTTAACAGTGCAGAGCATATTTCCAAAGAGCAGCTGTCACATTTGTTTGACCGCTTTTATCGGACTGATGATTCGAGAAACTCGCAGACCGGCGGCTATGGTCTTGGACTTTCCATTGCGGCAGCCACTGTCGCGGCACATAAAGGAAAAATTACTGCAGAGACAAAGGATGAGAAATCATTGAAGGTTACAGTTATTTTTCCGATATAAATAAAAATATAGGGTTGAAATTTAATTTTGAATAAGCCTGTGCAGACAATATTTTGTTTGTGCGGGCT